>Ga0105348_1000170_pt1 | contig 47793 bp, 51 predicted proteins | sample EN8Hudsemesocosm_2_FD_83504 | JGI IMG/M metagenome (GOLD analysis project Ga0105348, IMG submission 83504) | Methane-oxidizing microbial communities from mesocosms in the Hudson Canyon - EN8C Hudson Canyon | ecosystem: Environmental > Aquatic > Marine > Cold seeps | place: Hudson Canyon... | reverse complement strand
TATTAAAACAGGTCTTACCCATTGGTATTTCCTCCTTGTCAGAAATTGCTCTTAAGCTAAATACCAGTGAGCGAACGCTAAGGCGACACCTTAAAGAAGAAGGAAGTAGCTATCAGGAATTACTATCAAATCTTCGACATACCTTAGCGTGTAATTATCTAAAAGACTTGAATCTTTCGATTTTGGATATTGCCTTATTGTTAGGGTATAGCGAACACAGCTCATTTACTGCGGCGTTCAAAATTTGGCAAGGTGAAACGCCATTGGCTTTTCGAAAAAAAACTATAATTAAATAAAGAGAGCGCTTACCACTCAAATAAAACCCATTTAGGAATAAGTGTTTGTGAGCGCTCTTCACGAATCCACCCTTCACCATCGGCAGGTACTAGGTAGTAAGCCGGGCCAATCTTGGGTACGACTTTGATTTCAGTGATCACGCCATTTACGCTGTGTTCATAAAAGGTTTTATCTTCTTCATGGCGAATCACGATTTGTGGCTCTACCGGTAAGGCGGCTTCTTCGGCAAATAGGTTTGAAGTAGTGAATGAAGCGGAAAGTAATAGTAAAATAACAAAAAATAGCGCGCGCATTGAAACTCCTTGTTTAAGCTTGGTGCGAATTTCCTTATCATACCACCAGCCAAACTCCTCTACACGTTTATTAATACAGACTCTAAACTTATGACCAATAATTCAACTGCTAAGCCAACCATTCTAGTCGATGGCTCTTCTTATTTATTTCGTGCTTACCATGCACTCCCCCCTTTATTAAGCTCTAAAGGCCACCCGACTGGAGCGATTAAAGGCGTTGTAAATATGATTCGCCGACTGCAGCAGGATTACATTGGTTCCAAGATCATTGTTATTTTTGATGCAAAGGGGAAAAACTTCCGCCATGAAATGTATCCTGAATACAAAGCTAACCGCCCCCCTATGCCAGATGATTTGCGCTGCCAGATAGAACCGATCCATCAAATTATCAGGGCGATGGGCTTACCCCTATTAATTGTGCCGGATGTTGAAGCTGATGACGTGATTGGCGTTTTGGCACATCAGGCGACCAATCATAAAGTTGATGTCGTAATTTCAACCGGCGATAAAGATATGGCCCAGTTAGTAACTGAGCATGTCACGCTGATTAACACCATGACCAATGTGGCGATGGATATTGAAGGAGTGATCGAAAAGTTTGGCGTTCGCCCTGATCAAATAATTGACTACTTAGCCCTAGTCGGAGACTCGGTTGATAATATTCCAGGCGTACCGAAGTGCGGACCAAAAACAGCCGTAAAATGGTTAACAGCTTATGATTCGCTTGATGGAGTAATGGAAAATGCTGATCAGGTGAAAGGCAAAGTAGGTGAATACCTAAGAAATAGCCTGGAATTTTTACCGCTTTCTTATAAGCTAGCCACGATTAAGATTGATCTTGAGTTACCAGAACACCTGAATGACATTCAGCATACCGAAGTAGATAAAGAAAGTTTATTGGATTTGTATCAGGAGTTTGAATTCAGAAGTTGGGTGCAAGCCATAAAAAATGGTCCTGCCCAAAAAGAAACAACAGCATCCGAAGTAGAAGAATCAACGGAGGCAGAACCTCAAGAAGCAGGCGATTACCAAACTGTTCTGAACGAAACGGACTTTAATCAATGGCTTACAAAGTTAAAAGCGGCAGACCTATTCGCCTTTGATACAGAAACCACCAGCCTTAAATACATGGAGGCTGAAGTTGTCGGTGTTTCATTTGCTTGTATTGAAGGGGAAGCAGCTTATGTGCCTTTCGGCCATGATTACCTTGATGCACCTGAGCAACTTGACCGAGACTGGGTACTTTCACAACTAAAACCCTTATTAGAAGATCCAAAAATTAAAAAAGTCGGCCAGAATTTAAAGTATGACAAGAATGTTTTGGTGAACCACGACATAAATTTACAAGGCATCGAACACGACACAATGATCGAATCCTATGTCTTGAATTCAACCGGGTCGCGTCATGATATGGATACTCTAGCGGAAAAATACCTGGGTCGAAAGACCATCCATTTTGAAGACATCGCAGGAAAGGGTGCGAAGCAATTAACCTTCAACCAGATTGCATTGGAAGTGGCGGCACCTTACGCGGCAGAAGATGCTGATATTACCTTACGTCTTCATAACGCTATTTTCCCTAAGTTAGAAAAAATTGAAGGTTTGAAAACCGTTTATCAGGAAATCGATAAGCCGCTCGTGTCGGTCTTATCTAAAATAGAACGAAATGGCGCGATGGTTGATGCGCATTTATTAGGCCTTCAAAGTCAAGAGTTAGCCAGCCGCATCGTAGAGCTTGAACGAGAAGCCTATGACTTGGCAGGCGAGGAATTTAACCTCAGCTCACCCAAGCAACTGCAAGCAATCTTCTTTGAAAAACTCGAATTACCCATCATTAAAAAAACCCCAAAAGGCCAGCCATCAACAGCAGAGCCGGTATTGCAAGAGTTAGCACAAGACTATCCACTACCTAAATTGATATTAGAACATCGAAGCCTAGCCAAACTGAAATCAACGTACACCGACAAACTGCCTAAGCTGGTTAACCCAGGTACGGGCCGAATTCATACCTCTTACCATCAGGCAGTAACGGCAACAGGACGTTTATCTTCTAGTGATCCGAATTTACAAAACATTCCTGTTCGCACCCAAGAAGGCCGACGAATTCGTCAGGCTTTTATTGCGCGCGAGGGCTATAAGCTAATTGCTGCGGATTACTCGCAAATTGAATTACGCATTATGGCGCATTTATCTCAAGACCAAGGCTTGCTCAATGCCTTTGCTCACGGGCAAGATGTGCATAAAGCAACCGCTTCGGAAGTATTTGATGTTACCTTGGACGAGGTTAGCTCAGACCAACGCCGCAAAGCCAAAGCCATCAACTTCGGTCTAATATACGGCATGTCTGCCTTCGGTTTAGCCAAACAAATCAAAGTCGGTCGAAAAGAAGCGCAGCAATATATTGACCGCTACTTCGAGCGCTACCCAGGGGTATTGGATTATATGGATCGCATTCGCGCCCAAGCTCATGAAGACGGTTTTGTAGAAACTATTTTTGGCCGCCGCTTATATTTACCTGAAATAAACGCTCGAAACAAAATGCTTCAACAAGCTGCTGAACGTACTGCAATCAATGGACCTATGCAGGGAACGGCAGCGGATATCATTAAAAAAGCGATGCTGGAAGTGGATCAGTGCCTAAGCGACCCTGTTTATGACGCTCAAATGATTATGCAGGTTCACGATGAACTGGTCGTTGAAGTTGCCGAGCACCAGGCAGAAGACGTAAAAGCCTTGCTGATTGAAAAAATGATGAACGCTGTGTGCTTGGATGTGCCATTAATTGTTGAAGCAGAAATTGGTGATAATTGGGATCAGGCGCATTAAATATGCATGAGGGCTTGAATATCTTTGTTTGAGCCGCTTCCCCCTTTCCATGCCATTCCCGAGGACAAGGTGAATTGCGAAGCAAGAGAGAGAGCCTCCTGGGTGGTACTTATACGAGAATCCATTCTCTTCAATGTCGCGAGGGCGGCATCTATCTTGAAGACAATTTAAGGTTATCTCGCTCCCATGCGAAGCATGTGTCTAAAAAGTTCCACATTGTCACACACTACTCTTCAATCATTACCTTTACTTCCCAAAAGTGGTTTACCTCGCTCTTTATCAAAAAATGACACTTCATTTTTAAGCGATAATTCTGGCCCCATTAAAATGGCAAGCCATTGTGTTTCTTCGCTACTTTCAAATGCAATTTTTAGCAGCATAGTTAAAGGTACCGACAACAGCATCCCGACGGGCCCCAGCACCCAACCCCAGAAGACCAAAGACAGAAACACAACTAAAGTAGATAAGCCTAACTCCCGTCCCATATATCGAGGCTCAATCACACTTCCCATCACCATATTCGTCACTAAATAAGCAATCGCTGTTATCACCGCATAGAAGGGGCCAAGCTGGATGAAAGCGAAAAGTGTTGTTGGTACGGCGGCAATGATTGAGCCGATGTTGGGCACAAAATTAAATAAGAATGCAATCAAACTCCATAACATCGGGTATTCAACGCCTAGAATACGCAAGCAAATATAGATCACGCCGCCCGTAGCTAAACTAATGAGCACTTTGATCGTCATATACTGCTTCACATTTTCCAAAAAACGCTGAATATGACTCATGTGAGCGCTATTTTCACCAAAAGCATGATGCAATTTAGCGGGCAGCGATGCACCTTCAAATAACATAAAAATAACCGTCAAGATAATCAGGAATGAATTTGAAAGCACCCCACCCAAGTTCCCCAAGGTTTTGGCTGCCATGCTAAACACCGTTGACGGGTCAAAATGCTGCATGAGTTTTTCCTTCGGGATATCGAGCCCCCAAGTTTCTAATAGCGTAAACAGCTCAACTGTTTGTGCTCTAAGGCGCTCTTGATAAACAGGTAAGTCCTGCGAAAAACCATTCACAGAGGTCGTAATAATTGAAATAAACACCAACTGAATCAGGAGAATAAACAACACTACCAGTATTAATGACAACCACTGAGGCATACCTTTGTTTGACAGATACAAAAAAGGAGGCGCGCAAATAATGGCGAAAAAGCCAGACAGTAGAAAAGTCACCATCAGTGACTCGGCGGCCCGCATTCCTGCGACTACAACCACAAAAGCCGCAAGCACAAACAACACTCTGGTCGCGCTTGAAAATCCATTTACTGCTTGCATACTTTATTCCTTTTCAAAACGATCAATAAGGGCATTCAAAAATACAAATCATACGTAAATATAACTATCTTGGACACTTTTCGTCTAAACCTTAACAAAACTTAAAGGCAAAATTGGAAAAAATATGAATAATGGGCCACTATTAAGGATTCATTCATTATAAGATTGTATAGACAGCCACTAAGACTATGTCAGACAAGCGCTCAGAACTTAGAACACCGATGAAATGCCAGGTAAAAGTGATGCATGAAAGCATTGGCGAAATTCTTGTGAATACGCGTGATATTTCTGACGGTGGTATCTTTTTATTAACTGAAGATATCGATATGCCGCCTGTAGGCACTATAGTTCAAGGGCAAGTTCAGGGCATGGGCATGATTGCCCCTATTCTAAAAATGAAGATTGTTCGTCTTGAACCTGCTGGCATTGGTTTAAAGTTTATTAACGAATAGCTTTTATATAAAACCATCCTCAAAGTGTTATTTACAAAATTAACGCCATTCATTTCGTTTTAATTATTATTTACAAACAATGACTTCATAAACCTTCTAATAAGGAACTTTACTATGCGTATAGCTTTATACAGCGCTCTTTCAATGAGTTTAATGGTGACCTCTGCACTTGCAGAAGTACCGACAACACCCACACCTAAAAAGCAGTATAACGAGCCTACACGCGGTTTTTTTATTGAGCACGGAACGGTAAGTAAGCAAGGTCAGGTGTCTCTCGAGCTTAATACCGGTTCAGGTAATTTTGATAATGGTGGCGGCATTCGTCTTGGTTTGCCCAATTCTGAATTGATCATTAATAGTGGTTTTGATGCGAATGGCTCAAATTCAGCGCTTTTGAAATATGAGATGAAAGACTTTAAAACCAGCAACAATTCCAGCAATGCTATTCAGTGGGCGTTACTTGGCGGTGTTTCGCAATTTGATGTTGAGAACGGCACTCATAACACCAGCGCCGTACTTGGTGTTGCTGCAACCGTTGGAGCGGATGCAGGAACCTTTACCCTTAGCCCTCAACTAGTCCATAGCAATAGCAGCAGCACTGAAAGTGATACCTATGTGAATGTTGACTTAGGTGCTTATGTTGGTGTAATCGACACCGCATCCGGTTTGTTTTCTTTAGGGGTAGAAGGTATCTTTACCACACAAGACAATACTGATAATACCTTCGCTTTTGGCGGGCGTTGGGCTTATAACGAGCGCGTGAATATTGATATTGTTCCGCTTATTCTGCAGGACAATGATTTAACCGGTTTTCCTGGTCTTGTTCGTTTGAATGTGATGTTTTAAGGCTCTGAATTAGACAGGCGCAGATATAAAAAAGCCCAACAGCGTAAGTAGACCCTTACTCATTGTCATACCGGTAGTCTCTTGAGCCGGTATGATAATGTTTTTTAAGAGAGGTGCAGCCCTTGTGACCTTGAAGAGAATGGATTCCCGATTAAGTGCCACCCAGGTGGCTCTCTCTTGCTTCACAATTCACCTTGTCCTCGGGAATGACATGGGAGGGGTAATTAAGTGACCTTTGGAATAACGTACTGAGGGGGTAAGCGTCTGCTTTTGTATCGACTTTTAAGCGAACAAATCCTTCAACTCATTCATCACTTTGCTCAGCCGATTCAATTTCTTCACTCAATTCAAACCAAGTCTGTTCAATTTCATCAAGCGCTTGTTTATGTTTAGTTTGCTTGTCCAGAGCCTCTTTTAGCTTATCTTTGTTTTCTGCCTGGTAAATATCTGCATCAGCAAGCACTACTTCTAATAAGTCCAGCTGCTCTTGATGCTTACTCATATCAGACTCAGCTTTTGAAAGCTGCTTTTTTAATGGGCTTAATCGCTTGCGTTTTTCTGCGGCGATTCGCTTTCTTTCTTTGCGCTCATCAGCTGACTCGCCTTGCTGGTCCGCAGACTTATCTGAGACTGAAGAACCTTTATCCGCTCGTTTATTATCACTATGGTAAGCTTGCAACCATTGTTCGTAGTCATGCAAATCGCCCTGAAACTCTTCAACCTTACCGTCAGCAACCAGCCAAAAAGTATCTACTGTGTTTTTTAATAAGTGTCGATCGTGAGAAACAATCAAAATAGCACCCTGAAAAGCCTGTAGCGCCATAGTCAGTGCATGTCTCATTTCCAAATCAAGGTGGTTTGTTGGTTCATCAAGCATTAATAAATTTGGTTTTTGCCAAGCAATTATCGCCAAGGCCAATCGGGCTTTTTCACCCCCGGAAAAGCGTGTTATTACCTCTAAAGCGGCATCTCCCCGAAAATCAAAACCACCCAAGAAATTACGAATTTCATGATCTGTTGCGGAAGGCCTGATACGCTGAAGATGTAAAAATGGACTTGCCGTCAAATCCAGTTTTTCTAATTGATGCTGGGCAAAATACCCCACTTTCAAGTGCTCACCTTCAGCTCTCTGGCCATTTATTTGTGCCAGATCCCCCACCAGACTTTTTACCAAGGTTGATTTACCTGCACCGTTTGGCCCTAATAAACCTACCCGAGTCCCGGGCAATATACTGGTAGAAAAATTATTAAGGATCACTTTCCCTTCATAACCCAAGTCAGCTTTTTGAATATTCAGTAATGGGCTAGATACTTTTTCAGCTTCTGGAAAACTAAAATTAAAGGGCGAATCAATATGCGCAGGCGCAATGACTTCCATGCGCTCTAGCTCTTTCATACGGCTTTGGGCTTGTTTGGCCTTGGTTGCTTTGGCTTTAAAACGATTCACGAAAGACTGAATTTCGCCAATTCGCTGCTGTTGTTTTTCATACTGCGCTTGATGCTGAGCCAGTTTTTGGGCTCGTTGCTGCTCAAAGTCGCTATAACTACCTTTGTATTGATTAAGCTTGCGGTGTTCAAAATGAAGAATATGGGTCGCGACCGTATCAATGAAATCCCGATCATGAGAGATAAACAAGATGGTACCCGTATAACGTTTTAGCCATTGTTCTAGCCAGATCACCGCTTCCAAATCCAGGTGGTTAGTCGGCTCATCAAGTAGCAATAGGTCTGAGGGGCACATCAGTGCTTGTGCCAAATTAAGGCGAATTCTCCACCCCCCCGAGAAATCACTCACGGGTTTGGAAAGCTCATGCTGCTGAAAACCTAAGCCATGCAATAGCTTTTCAGCCGTCACTGGGGCTTCATACGCGCCAACCACATCTAACTCGGCATGCAAGTGAGCAATTTGATGATGGTCATCTTTTTCTTCGGCTAATTGAAGTTGTTGCTCTAGCTGCCGTAAAAGCTGATGTCCGTCCAATACATAATCCAAAGCTAAACGCTCACCCGCGGTTACTTCCTGAGCCATGTGCGAGATACGACAACGACCCGGCAAGCTGAATTCACCCGAGTCCGGCGATAACTCGCCTAAAATCAGTTTAAACAAACTCGTTTTTCCCGCGCCATTTGCTCCAATAATCGCAACGCGCTGACCACCATGCACAATGGCATTTGCTTCTTCTAATAAGGGTTCAGGCCCGCGTCTAAGGGTTAAGGCATTGATCTTCAGCATGTAAGAATGACTCGCAAAAGCGCGACGTTAACGGATATCCGACCCAAGTTCAATGATGCTTAAATATCTATATCAGGTTATTCTTAACTTTATGACCATTCAATTACCCGACAATCTCGAATTAGACAATGTTTTTTGGCGCTTCTCTCTCTCCTTGTGGCAGCAAAAAACAGCGCAAGAAACCTTGCTGAGACTTCAGAATGCTCAGAATTTACGTGTTAATTTCCTATTGCTTTCAATGTGGTTAGGCCTTGAGAAAAAAACAATAGCAGGACATTTTGATTTTATGGTTCAGCAAACAGATTCATGGCACCAGCAAGTTGTTAGCCCTTTGCGTCTTATTCGAAAGACGATTCCGAAGAAAGCACCTAATCCTGCTCTGCGACCTCAAGTGCAAAATAGTGAGCTCATGGCAGAACAAGTTGAACAAGCCTTACTCTTTAATTGCGCAACAAAACTACCCAAGGTTTCAGACAAACAAGCCAGTAACAACACCTTGTATATTTTAACTCGTAATTTATTAGACTATGCAACATACCATCAGCAAAGCTCCCAAGAAAATAAAGGCAGCAAACTAACGCAAGCCGATCTATTATTATTAATTCAAGCATGCTTGCCTACACATCCTTCGTCACATATTTCGGCATGCATCGAAACATTGACCTCATCAAAAAAAGTGTAAACACATCATGAAATGGATTTATCGTCTCTTTACTTTCGTGCTTATAGGCGGCGCAATGGCCTTTCCCTTCTTTATGGATAATAAATCAGGTAAACCCATGCTTTCATTACCCGAACCTAAAGATTTCATTCCTTCATCTTTAACATCTGGTCAAGCACCGGTATCATTACCCTCAAGTTCCCAGACTTTTTATAAATGGCAGGATAAACAAGGAACCTGGCACTATGGAGACACACCGCCTGTAAATGGTTCCAACTTTTCAACGGTTGAGATAGATAGCAATACGAATGTCATTCAAAGTATTCCCATTGAAGAAGATAGCGAGCAACCAAATCTGACAAATACACCAAACACACAGAAACAGAAAGACACACCCGTAAGTGACGTACTTTCATTTGAACGAGCGCTAAATGTGTTAAACGACGCAAAAGAAGTGCAAGGACTGATGAACGACCGTAACGCCCAACTTGAAGCAATGGATAAATAAACCGTTTAAACTCATATCCGCTAGCAAGCTGCAACCAATAGATTTTAATTAAGACCCACTATGTATCGAGTAAAAGAAATGTTCTACAGCCTTCAGGGTGAAGGTGCCAGAGCGGGACGTGCCGCTGTTTTCTGCCGCTTTAGCAAATGTAATTTGTGGAACGGTCGTGAAGAAAGCCGTGCGCAGGCAGTCTGTAACTTTTGCGACACCGACATTGTCGGAATAGATGGGCAAAATGGCGGAAAATTTGAAAGCCCTGAGTCATTGGCCAATACCATTGCTGCCATGTGGCCTACCCTTCCAGATGAAATTAGTTCCATAGAAAAGAGCAAGCCTTACGTTATTTTCACAGGAGGTGAGCCCTTACTTCAATTAGATGAAGCACTCATTGAACAAATGCACCTACATGACTTTGAAGTGGCCATTGAAAGCAATGGTACTCTACCTTTGCCAAAAGGCGTTGATTGGGTATGTTTAAGCCCGAAGTCTGATACCAAACTTGTGCTTACCGAGTGTGATGAACTAAAGCTCGTTTATCCACAAGAAAAAGCCTTACCTGAACGCTTTGAGAATTTCAAAAGCAGTAATTTCTTTTTATCTCCCATGGCCAACCCTTTAATTCGCTTTGGCGAAGACACTCAAAAGAAAACCAATACCCAGCTTGCGCTTGAGTATTGTTTGAAACGTCCTCAGTGGCGCTTAACCTTGCAATTGCATAAACTATTGGGCATAGATTAAAGTCGGCTTAAAAGGATGAGCCAGGTTCCTTCAAGAAAGCAATTTCTTCCATACTGGAAGAACGGTTTAAAATTTCATTACGATGCGGGTAGCGACCAAATCGGGCGATTATTTCTTGATGACGTTTTTCAAATCTAAAATTATTTTCCATGCCTGGCTGATCAAATAGCACCATTGCCTGCCCGTGTATCAATAAAGACTCACTATGCATAAATGGCAGATATAAAAAACACCGTTGTTCAACTGGCAAGAGTATATCCTGCTTTTGTAACACCGCTTCCTGCGCTAAAACTAAAGCCATTGGGTCATAAGCAAAACTCTTTGCCTGATCACGAAACATGTTACGAGAAAACTGGTCCAAAATAATAATTTCTGCCAAACGTCCTTCCGGTGTAGCACGCCATGACCAAAGCTCACCTTGGATAGCAGCATTATGAAGTTTTGCAAATCGATGAATGATTAATTCATCCAAAGCATTGTCTTTAAGCCAATGCTGGCGAGGCTCTAGCTCTTCAAACCAAAAGTGGATGACTTCATTCATGGTGTATTGCTCTTGTTGGTTTTAAAATTATGTTTCTCACTAATTACTCCCATTCCAAGCAATCCAACACTTTACGCGCATCTACCAATTTACAATCAGTCATTGCTATTAACTTCTTCAGAGTAATGTTGGGCAGCTCTCTGGCGAGTTGAAGTAAGTCTTCATAACTAAGCGTTTGTTTATTTTCAGAGAGTTTTTTGCTTAACCAGAACCAACTTTCTTCACCAGCACTTTCAACGATATTGATAATGGCGAGTATCTGTCGGCTATCAGCTTCTAAATACCAGTTTCGTGAGCGCCCTTTTCGGGATAATACAGCGCCTGTTGATCTAATTTTATCTTTTAGCGTATCGGCTTTCGCAACCCTGCGTACAAAAGAGTTAAGTAAAAATTTCTGAACATCCGACAATGCGTTCACCTTTAAAACCTAAAGCGGCCCTGTTCGATGTCTTGTTGCAGCTTTGACGTTAATAACTCATAGCGATCCTTGCCTGGTAAGCAGACCCAAACAGGGTCTGAAATTTGCTTCAAATCAAAACCAGCTTTCTTCAAATCTGTTTTTTTATATTTAAATGTCCCTGTGGTAGCCATTTTTTGGGAAAGCCGAACAAAAACTGGAATAGCGAACGTAGGTAGGTGTTTGTTGAGGTGAGCACAAAAAGCAAGCGGGTCAAAAGTAGCATCACCTACCAAGCGAATATTGGCCATACCCGCACGTCCGTTGGTATTGGGAATTTCAACGCCGTAAACAACCGCATCGAGTATATTTGAAAAACTACTAATACAGTTTTCGACCTCGGTGGTGGAGACATTTTCCCCTTTCCAACGGTAAGTATCCCCCAAGCGGTCAACAAACTGGGCATGGCGATAGCCCTGGTCACGCATTAAGTCGCCCGTATTAAACCAAGCATCTCCCGCCCTGAACACGTTTCTCAAAATGGTCTTTTCTGTTTTCTCTGGATCGGTATAACCATCAAAAGGGCTTTTATCACTAATTTCACCTAATAAAAGTCCAGACTGCCCTTTTTTAACTTTGCGTAAAAAGCCGTCTTTATGGCGAATGGCCTCCTCAAGTTCCAGATCATATTCAACAATGGCGTAAGGAATGGTTGTAAACCCGACAGTGCAGTCATGATTAAACACATTTAAAAAACCGACATTGCCTTCACTTGACCCATAAAACTCCATAACTTTTGGCACATTAAAACGCATTTTAAATTCGCACCATAAGTTTGGCCGAAGGCCATTGCCAAATATGATACGCACCTTGTGGTTCTGGTCATCGACACTCGGCGCTTGTGCCATTAAATAACGGCATAACTCTCCAACATAACAAAAAGCCGTCACCCCGGTACGTCGTACTTCCGGCCAGAATTTGCTGGCAGAGAATTGACGCGCCATTACTAATCCAGCAGCCCCCGCCAGTACACTCCCCCAACCAATAATTAATGCTGTACCATGATAAAAAGGTAAAGTAACGTAAGCCCGGTCACTGGGTTTAAGCTGAATACTTGCCAAACCAACGCCGCCATAAGCTTTCATAAAACGCCCATGACTTAGAATTGCGGCCTTAGGTAAGCCTGTGGTACCAGAGGTATAAAAATAACAAAAAGGATCCGAAGCTCGTTGATTTTGACTGGACGCGGGATTCTTATCGCTGCCTGAGCGAGCCTTGTCAGCTAAATCAGCCCAGCCGTTTGGCGCTGATGTTGGTTCATGGAGTGTGTCACAATCTGACAAATAAAGTCTCGCATTCGCTCCTTTCGGCAACACGGTCTGTACCTCATCCAGTGCTGGGAACAGTTCTTCACCCACAATAATGCGCGAGGGTTTCACCAGTTTAATACTGTGTTCCAGCACAGCCCCTCGTTGTGAGGTATTGACTAAAGCACTGACGGCTCCCACTTTTGCAATGGCGGCAATACAGACCAATAACTCAGGGCGGTTTTCAATAAAAACAGCTATCACATCGCCTTTTTGAGTACCCATTTTCGCCAAACCATCTGCTAGCCGGTTAACCCAGGCATTAAATTGGCGATAGTTTAATTCACGGTCTTCAAAAATAAGTGCCGTTCCCTTGGGGTTACGACGACAGGCTTTTTCCAGACACAAGGCTAAACCAACAGGGGTAAGATTATCATTTCGATTCGCTAGATAAAGACCTTTCGCTCTGTCTGGCATACCGCTCAGGAAGACAGGTAATTTAGATACAAACTGACGAAATGAAATAGTATCGGTACTTGCGGCACTGGAATTAGGCATCAGTATTCTCTTATTGTTAAGTCGTACAAAGCTTTCGATTATTTTAAAACCTTAGTCACATACCTCATCAAGACGACGCTTGATTGAGTTTTCAATTTTGCTTTTAAAAGGCTTGAGTAAAAATCCTAACTCCATTTTAAGCTCTACGCGATCAACTAATACCGTCATGTGACCTTTCGCACCAGCGCCTTTAAATTTAACCGTCTCGTCTTCCCAGTGATATTTAACACCAAACTCTTGCGCTAAATTGACCACTAACTCTTCCGCCAAGGCTCTCGCTTTTTCAAGTACTAGGCTATGAGGGCGGTTTACTCTAATTACAGACATAATACATTCTCATTTTAATCTACAACTTTAAGATAACATCTCAATAATACCTTGAAACAGGCCTTTACAACAAAACTACTCCCTTTGATCTACCTAATTTACGCTTCAGATTAATATTTTAGCGCATGTCGGCATAGTTTTCCTGACTCACCAAGGTTAGAATAGCAGCCTTAAATGAATCAGCAGAGACTATTTCATGCCAAGCGAGTCGACCCCAAATACAAACAAAGCAAACCAGAATGCAGACACGGTTACACACTTTGGTTTTCAAGATGTAAAAGCACATGACAAAGCCAATAAAGTGGCGGATGTGTTCCACTCCGTTGCTAGCAAATACGACATTATGAATGACTTGATGTCACTCGGCATTCATCGAGTTTGGAAACGTTTGACCATTGAGTCAAGTGGTGTGCGCCCTGGTTATAAGGTTTTGGATATTGCGGGCGGAACCGGTGACTTGACCATGCAATTCTCCAAGCGGGTCGGTGAGCAGGGCCAAGTCGTACTCGCCGATATCAACTCCTCCATGTTAAACGTGGGTCGCGATCGTTTATTAGATCGAGGCTACGGTAGTAATATTGAGTTTGTTCAGGCCAATGCAGAAACACTGCCCTTCCCGGATAATCATTTTAACTGTGTCAGTATCGCTTTCGGCCTTCGTAATGTTACCGATAAAGACAAGGCGCTAGCGTCAATGACCCGCGTATTAAAACCCGGTGGACGTTTGCTTGTGCTTGAGTTTTCCAAACCGGCAAACCCGATGCTAAGTACTATTTATGATAAATATTCATTCACAGCTTTGCCGTTTATGGGCAAACTCATCACCAATGACAGCTCCAGTTACCAATACCTGGCAGAGTCCATTCGTATGCACCCCGATCAGGAAACGCTCAAAGGTATGATGGAAAATGCCGGTTTAGTGAACTGTCGTTACCATAACATGTCGGGTGGTATTGTTGCCCTGCATACTGGAATCAAACCCTAAAATGAGCCTTATTGATCCCTCACTCATCCAAAAAGCAGCACCAAGCATTGAGAAAGCGATTAACACGGCCCTCTCAATGGACCCGGCCTCCCAAAAGAGACTGAACCTTTTAAAAGGATGCATTCTGGAAGTAGCGATCACCTCCCCTAAACAAAGCTTCTTTTTTGGTTCCGAGGATGGCGAGGTCGTATTGCTACCACCACAAGACCATGCCTCTGTGCGCTTAGGGGGTAACGCATTCGCCTTTGTTAAACTTGCAAGCTATCAGAACAAAACCCTGCTATTTAGAAACAAAGAAATCAGCTTAAGTGGCGATGCCGTTCGGGCACAGCAAATCCAAAGCTTTATGGCAGAAGTTAATATCGACTGGGAAGGTATTCTAGCAACCGCCATTGGTGACCTACCTGCTCATTTTATTGGCACGTCACTGCGCCAGAGTTTTTCATTTGGCAAAAATCTGAGCCAATCTTTTATCAATGACATGGAAGAGTTTATTAAATATGAGCTGCGTTTGATTCCCAGCAAAGCGCTGGCTAAAACGCAATTCGAAGCCATTGACCAACTACGACTAGCGACTGATCGTTTAGAGGCCCGACTTAAGCAAGCATTCAATCAAGCCAAAAAGCCTTCAACAAGCATCGAAAAACAAACTGGAAAGTAAAACGTGTCAAAACTCCTTTTTATTACAAAACTCCGACGAATCTTTGTTATTCTTTGGGTGGTCAGTCGCTACCGTTTAGATGAATTTATCCCTTTAGCCCACCTGCCGCTTCCTGCGCGCATCTTATTCTTCTTGGCACCTTGGCATTTTTTCCCCAGGCCGAAACTCTCTCGCGGTGAACGGATTCGTTTAGCCCTGGAAACACTTGGCCCTATTTTCATCAAATTTGGACAAATCCTATCAACTCGCAGAGACTTGCTACCTGACGATATTGCGGATGCACTTAAAAAGCTTCAAGACAATGTCGCGCCTTTCCCTGGCGAACAAGCTAAAAAAATTATCGAAACTGCGCTCAAGCAAAAGACAGAACAATTATTCTCGGAATTTAGTGTAGAACCCTTAGCTTCGGCTTCCATCGCCCAAGTACATAGCGCTCGATTAAAGAACGGCAAAGAAGTCATCGTTAAAGTGATTCGCCCCAATCTTGAAGGCACAATCAACCAAGATATCGCACTCATGCTAGCACTCGCGACACTCCTGGAAAATTACTGGGCCGACGGCAAGCGCTTGCACCCCGTGCAGATTGTAAAAGACTACCAAAAAACCATTTTTGACGAATTAGATCTGCAGCGAGAAGCGGCCAATGCCTCGCAACTACGTCGTAACTTCAACAATTCTGAACTCATCTATATTCCTGAAATTTTTTGGGACTACACCAACCACGACGTACTGGTAATGGAACGTATTTATGGCATGCCTGTCGCAGATGTCGAACAGCTTAAAGCTTCAGGCGTCGACCTGAAAGTACTCGCAGAACGCGGTGTAGAGATCTTCTTCACCCAGGTCTTCAGAGATAGTTTTTTCCATGCAGACATGCACCCAGGAAATATTTTTGTTTCGGCAGAACATACGCATAACCCTCAATATATCGCGATTGATTTTGGCATTGTCGGCACTTTGACCCAGGAAGACCAAAACTATCTGGCGCGGAATTTACTGGCTTTTTTCAAACGGGATTATCGCCTGGTTGCTGAACTGCATGTTTCATCAGGATGGGTGCCTGAAGATACACGTGTTGACGAATTTGAGTCGGCAATCAGAACTGTTTGCGAGCCCATTTTTGAACGCCCTTTAAAAGATATCTCTTTTGGCCAGTTCTTACTACGTTTATTCCAGACTGCTCGCCGCTTCAATATGGAAGTTCAACCTCAGCTGGTCTTACTTCAAAAAACCTTATTAAATATTGAAGGTTTAGGCCGACAACTCTATCCAGACTTGGACTTATGGAACACCGCTCAACCCTATTTGGAAAATTGGATGAAGCAACGCATGGCACCTCCTGGGGTATGGAAAAACCTTAAGCAACATGTTCCTGAATGGTTAGAGCAATCACCTGAAGTACCCAAGCTGCTTTTTGATGCAATGAGTCAGATCAAACACCTTGATAATTTCGGCAAACAACGCGAGCATCAGAACCTCGCCTTGCAACATGAAATCAAACAGCAACGAGGCCAGTCAAAAGACTACGTCCTAGGTATCGTGCTCATGTTTGTTGGCTTTGCCATCGCCTCCCCAGCTACATTTAGCTGGGTAAATACCATTTCATGGCAAAGTGCGGTACCCTTTTTACTCGGTAGTTACTTTTTAATCCGTCGAAAGTAATCACTTACTTTTAGATAAAACAGAAAAATGAGAACATATATGTCCACCGTATTAAACGAACTTGCCAAGGTACTCGCAGAACGAAAACTAGCCGACCCGGAAAGTTCATACGTTGCCAGTCTACACAAAAAAGGTCTAAACAAAATTCTGGAAAAAGTTGGGGAAGAATGCACCGAAACCATTTTGGCAGCGAAAGATGCTGAAGATCAAGACGATGACAAAAAACAGGCATTAGTTTATGAAACTGCCGATCTTTGGTTTCATAGTATGGTAATGTTATCTCACCTTAATTTACATCCGGATGATATTTTAAAAGAACTTCAACGCCGTTTTAATCTATCGGGCCTTGAAGAAAAATCATCCAGATCAAAATAAACAGAAAGCTCTCAGAAAACAACAGGAGAATTATTATGGGCATTAGTCCAATGCAACTACTGATCATCCTAGTGATCGTCGCGCTAATATTTGGTACTAAAAAACTACGCAATATGGGTGGTGATTTAGGGGGAGCCGTAAAAGGTTTCAAAAAAGCCATGAAAGATGAAGACGCCAAACCATTAGAAAAAAACAGTGCCGACATTATTGAAGGCAAAGTTGAAAATACTGATAGCAAGCCAGAAGACAAACAGCCTAAGTAATGGGCTCTTCTTACTTTAACTCTGGCACTTAAGTATGTTTGATGTTGGTTTTTTAGAATTAGTCATCGTCGCAATTATTTCGCTCCTTGTGCTTGGTCCTGAACGACTGCCCGTGGCAGCGCGTACCGTTGGCAAATGGGTGGGGCGAGCCCGTCGAATGACAGGTCAGTTTACCAAAGAAATTGACCGCCAGATTGAGTTAGATGAACTTCGCGCGGAGTTAAAAAAACAAGGTGAAAGCCTTGATATCAATGAAGATGTTAACAAGATTCACTCTACGATTAGTGAAGCCTTGGCGCGGGCAAACGCGAAAGAGTTTGAGCCACTGCAGAGAGATGAAGCAGATAAGCCTTTCACACCAAGCGAGACTTCTGCAACACAGGCCTCTCAAGAAAACTTAAGCAGCCAGCCAAAATGAATGACTCGAATTCAAACTCTGCTGACTCATCAGCAAACACGCCTCACGCTGAGCAAACCCAACCACTGATACAGCATCTGATTGAATTACGAAATCATTTACTTCGCGCCGTTATCTGCGTGATTGTGGTTTTTGCATCTCTTTACTATTTTGCAAATGATATCTACCAGTTAGTATCGGAGCCATTACGCTCGCTACTTCCACAAGGTAGCACCATGATTGCAACCGAGGTTGCATCAACATTTTTCGCCCCTTTCAAACTTACCCTCATGGTGTCTATTTTTGTCTCAATGCCTTATGTGCTCTACCAAATATGGAGTTTTATTGCACCGGCACTGTACGATAAGGAAAAAAGACTGGCTTTTCCTTTATTGTTTTCCAGCATCATACTTTTTTACTCCGGTATTGCTTTCGCCTACTTTGTGGTCTTTCCTTTAATTTTTGGTTTTTTCACCAGCGCAGGGCCAGAAGGCGTCACCATGATGACGGATATCAGCAGCTATCTTGATTTCGTCCTTAAGTTATTTTTTGCTTTCGGCATTGTATTTGAAATTCCCATTGCCATTATCATTCTAGTTTCAACCGGCATAACGGACTCAGAAAGCTTGAGACAAAAGCGTCCTTACCTAATTGTCGCTTGCTTTGTTGTCGGTATGTTGCTGACACCGCCTGATGTCATTTCTCAGACCTTGCTGGCACTGCCTATGTGGATGCTATTTGAACTGGGACTATTGTTTGCCAAAGTGGTCGAAAAGCCCTCGAAAGAAGACGCCGAAGTCTGAGTATTTTTATCGCATGAACTTATTACTACTCTTGTCTGAAAACATGCAGTCCGAGACGCTTGCACAAGTATCAGGCCGTCAACTCAAGCACCTGCATACCACTCTAACAACCAAAGTAGGTGACCATCTTTGCGTTGGTCTACTCAATGGCAAAATCGGCACAGCGAAAGTCACCCAGCTTGATACTCAGCAAGTTACCCTTGAAATAGACTGGCACTCTGAAGCACCGGCCGCACTACCACTCACTCTGGTTATCGGTTTACCACGGCCAAAAATGCTCAAACGTATCATTCAAACAGCCACCACAATGGGTGTTAAACAGCTCTATTTCATTCACGCATGGAAAGTTGAAAAAAGCTTCTGGCAATCGCCTTGGCTAACAGATGAAAAAATACTGGAAAACTGCATATTAGGCCTCGAGCAAGCCAAAGATACTTTACTACCTGAAATACACCTTAAACGTCGCTTCAAACCCTTTGTAGAAGATGAACTCCCGGCAATTAGTCAAAATACCCGTAAGCTACTCGCCCACCCAGGAGAGCCAACAGCCTGTCCTATTAATATTCAAGGGCAAACCACCTTGGTAATCGGCCCTGAAGGAGGTTTTACACCTTATGAAGTGGAAAAGTTCAAGGAGTGTGGTTTTGAAAGTGTACATCTAGGTGAACGAATTTTACGTGTTGAAACGGCGGTTCCGGCGCTGATCGCTCGTTTGTTTTGCCCTGCCTGAGCTAAACAACCAAAACCAGAATATAAACTAAGCACTACAAATACAGAAACAGATTTTGCTCAAGGTTTAACAGGCATCTTTTCAGCGGCAACCCACCCCCATAGCCCACTAATTCACCATTACTCCCAATGATTCGATGACAAGGTATAATAATACCCAAGGTATTCGCATTGGCAACCGCTCTCACAGTTATTTCATTATTACTACGTTTTGAAAGCTGTAAAAGTAATCATTAATTTGTACTCTGGTTTGAAGAAGCAGCGCATCATCGTGCTCAATAAACTCAGTATTTAGCCTTTTTTTAGCCACGTATCTACCGTTTTTCTCATCTTCCGGTATCGGAAGTCAAGCAAACAAAACTTCTGATCAAAAGACCCCAATATAAACTCGACATATTGGGTTTTATAAATTGGCGGGAGAGACTAGGCGATCTACCTTGACGAGTAATAGAATCTTGAATCTAAACACATATCAATAAATTTATAAATAGGGGCTGAGTTTTCAACTCAAAGGTACCCCCGGCAAATATTTGCACAAGTTTCACAACTTACTTTCGAGTACTTAGCATTCTTCAATTAACATTTTAGGAGGAACAATTCCAGGCTCTCCATTTGCCATTAACACCCATTCCATATTGCTGTTTAACATGGACTTTTCTTTTTCAAGCATATGATAGAAGTACTGCAGCTTCTCAGGAAATTTATCAATACTAAAGTCGTTAATATTGTTTGCTGCACTTAACACGCTGATATATTGAAACATTCTATTCTTGAACCTTGGAAGCGGGCACTGTTTATATGAGAGCTCTTGTTCCGTCCCATAACTAATATCCTTCACGAAATCAATTGCTCTCATATTCGGTGATTGATCTAATAGAAATGCAATCCCCTTCGATAACTTATAACGAATCAAGCCATCACTTGAATTGTCATGCAGGATGGGATACTTACTTCTCACATAATTAAATATTTTTTTCTGGAAATCATTATTAGCGGCTTGAGATAAGCGAAGACCTAAATCAATAAAGTGATTTCCAGTGGGGTCAAAATAACCGTAATCAATAGCATGCAAGTAGAGATCTTTCTGGCCATAATTAATCCATATTTGATCACCTTCTTTATAGTCAACTGTGGTAACTAAAAAGACACGATCTTTGTCATCGTGCAACTGTATCCCGTTCAAATTGGAATGATTGAACATATCTAAAACCGGTACAAAACCAAAGTCATGCCAGGATCTATAACGAACATTAAATAATATTTTTTCGACAAGGTCTTTGTCTAAGTCTTTGTCGAAACTACATAAGTTATTAATTTGTGATTCCGTTTCTCTACGATATGCGTGAATATAGTCAGATAAGGTTCTGTTAATTTTTTCTAAGAAATTTACTTCGTCCTCAGTAAAATAATAAACATTAGTATTCTTAAAAAAAGTATCGCTATAAAGGCCCTCCCTGAAGCAGGCCCATGATGAGTCAGGATTGCTAAATTCTTTAGCTGCGGCATGAGCGTATTTTATGATGAAAGGGGTGTTTTCAGGGTATTTGACGTTATCTAATATAGGGAGTAAATTTTTTTTTGGATATTGAGCGATGACTGTAAATCTAGGAATGTCCTTAGTTGCGTACATGCCGTACACCCCATCAACACATAAACGAGACACACAAGAGTGCAGCTTCAAACCGCGCTCTTTGCCCCAAGCAAAAATTTCGTCAAAGTTATTATCGTCCATAATGTATTCTTACCGTTCAGTGAGTTTAAGTATTATAATTTTGTTATTTATAACTAAATGTTATTCAATAAGCTTGTTTAGTTTTTACGTGAAAATATTACTCTGACGCACACTTCTTATCCGTAATAATGAGTGATGCATGAGGAGTGACTTGCCATTTCTAGCATATTATTCCATGCACGCCTATATTTTATAAATTCAGAAGGTATTATGCAGTTTAGGTTTTTAAATTCCATAGCCTTGGGCAAGATTATGGAAGATTATGGAAGATTATGGAAGATTATGGAAGATTATGGAAGATTATGGAAGATTATCCTGATCTGTTTATGGGAGATGCGACGATCGCTAAAACGAAAAAAGAAGCTTGCGAGTTAACGTAGTATAAGTTCGGTTGAAATAAGAAAAATAGTCCGAACATCTAGTCTCAAAATAACTTAATAGTGAGAGAAAAGACTCTGAAGTCTTACGCCCTCTTTAAATTTAGTATTGACTAGCTCTAGGTATGAAATGACATCATTGTAATTGTATTCAAAGTGGATAAATTAAAGAGCTGTGGCTTTCAATCTGTCCACCTTGATGAACGTATCTTACGGATAGAAAAGCAGTGTAGGCACTACTTGCCCGCTTGTTTTGTGCTTTTTAACATGGGTTAGCAACATCGCTGACTATACTTTATTATTTTACTGATTCAGGTTATAAAGTTTTGCAGTGTCCCCACTTACATTCAAGCAATGCATAAGACTTGTCAGGACAAACTGCTTCAAATATCTCCAAAGGCCACTTTGATTTTAAGGTATGAATAATGACTCCTGGGCAAACGGTTCGCCTAGCTATATTTCTAGCGGTAATGCTGCTACGAGAATATTTTTGACCTTTTTGAACTTCAAGTTGGGACTGTTTAAGCTGCAAATCTTCTCCCGTATCCTTTTTCTGCTGTACTAAATTCAGGAGTAAGGCATAAAAATTTTTATTCTCACTTAAATCCATTTTGCCATCACTATAATCACTCATAACCTCAATGCAGGCCTCTTCCTCTAGCCCGTTTGTAATGGTTTCGTTAGCTCTACTTTCGGCCTCATATACAACATCATAGCTTAATCCCATGGCATAACGGGCACCTGTTTCCTGACGCTCCCCTGTTAAATTAATTAGGTTGTAAGAAAAATTATAATCAGCGGCTTCGACGAACACACCGTTACGTTCCCACCAATTTTTTTGTGCTCGCCAAACCTGATTCGCGGCTATTTTGCTCACTCCGTTACAGTGTTCAGACAATTTTCTGAAAGTTACATCTTCAACTAAGGCGTGAAAAATAGCTTGTTCATTTGGCTTCCTGGTAGGCCCTGAGCAGGCAACTATTAATAATGATAAACTGATTAATGCGATTCGTAAAAGCACACAATACCCCTATACAAAACAGATAACTCTATCTACTGGTTAATATTAATTATAAGTGTTATTCATTATTTCAGTGTAAATCAGAATACCAGGATGTAAATGTTGATTTATCATGAATTAACGGCTAACCCCAAGCACTTATTTACCCAACACTCCCCTTTAGCATTTTCCTTCATTAGAGAAAGAGGTCGTTTTGCCGAATTAATCTGACGAAAGGGGGAGTAGTAATTTCACATAAGCTTGTCATTCCTAAACACAGGGAAATTGCGAGGTAAGAAATAGTCCTTGGGATGGTTATTAATGCCCAGCGCCTAGCTTGTACTTGAGGCTGCCCGCAACAGCATTAGCAAACTCTTCGACATTTTCATATTCCATTTTTTTTGCAAGAGCGACTAGCTCTCCAACCGGTTTTTTCATTTCTGCGATTTCTTCATGAGAACGACCACAACCTTCGCAGTGAGTGCCTTGTTCTGTGCAATTACCGGTACAGGGTAAGAATTTCATCATTGATTCCTTAATTTCTGAGAGGCTGTTTTTGAGGTGAAAACTGAGTTTAGCAAAGTATTTTTTATCAGAAGCAATCAACAGGACGTCATTTGACACAGATCAAGTATTCTTACCGAATAGAACTGGACCCCCCTACTTTAGACAGAAATTCCAACAAGAGCGTGAGCTTCATAGACTGAAAGTTTTTTTAACATTCCGGCTACTGACTAAATAGTGCTTGATCTCTATTTAGCAGTATCATGTATATGTTGCATAAATCCATGGATATGGGTTCGCTATTTCAGACCCATCGCGCGCTGGACAATTTGTTTTTTGATAAGCGTTTGTTTATCAACCCAGTTAAGGCCGGCATTTCTTATCCAGCGTACTAATGGGTCCTTTTGTTCGAATAGTCGTTTAAAGCCCTCCATAACGCCCATCATCATTAAATTATCGCCTTGACGCTGGCGGTTATATCGATTGAGTAGGCTTTGATGATTTATTGCAATGCCTTTTCCACTTGCATCGAGCAGAATATCACTGAGCGCCTGAACATCTTTGAAGCCTAAGTTGACGCCTTGGCCTGCTAGAGGGTGGATCGTATGCGCTGCGTCGCCCACTAAAACAACGCCCGCGCCAACATAGGTTTTGGCATGACGTTGACGCAAAGGGTAGCTAAAGCGCTTGGATACTTTTTCGATTTTACCTAAACATGACTCAAACTCCGCCTCCAGACTTTGCTTGAATTGTTCCTCACTCAAAGACATCAAGCTCTTAGCCTGATCTGGCTGAACAGACCAGACGATTGAACTGAATTTTCCGGATGCATCCTTATCTTGCAGAGGTAAAAATGCCAAAGGACCAGATTCACTAAAGCGCTGTCTTGCCGTGGCATCATGCGCTTGTTCCGTTTTAACGGTAGCCACAATCGCATGATGCTGATAATCCCACTCCCGCGTTGCCATGCCCAATGCCTGACGCACTTTTGAATTGGCGCCATCGGCAGCCACCAGCAGCTCACAATGAATTTCATTGCCGTCACTTAGCGACAATATATGGCTATCCGGCTTACTGCTATCCACAGAAATTTTTTCCAGTGAAGCACCGTAAAAGCGTCTTACATTTGTTTGTTCCGCCATACTCTGGTGTAAGGCTGAGACGATATTTTGGTTTTCAACAATGAAACCTAAGTCATCACGATAAATCTCGGCAGCATCAAAGTTGATTTGCGCTGTCCCCAGTTGATCCCACACGCTCATTTTTTGATAAGGCATGACTTGCTGCGAGTCAATATTTTGCCAAGCTCCCACATGATTTAATAATGCTTTGGAAGTTAAAGTTAAGGCACTTACCCGTGGTTTAAACGCATCAACTGAATCGGCAGGCACTGTTCGATTTTGTAAGCGCTCACTATCTTGAGCATCAATAATAGCAATAGATAAGGAAGCGTCACGTAAGGCGACGGCTAAAGCAGTACCAACCATCCCGCTCCCCATAATGGCGATATCAACATGATGAATATCGGTTGCTTGTGTTTGACTCATTTCAATTCTCGTCACGCTGTTTTTAATTTCTTTAGAAGTTTGCTTTTCTACCTGCCAAGCCCATTGCCTGACTCGCAAATACAGATTTAAGCATAGGGATATTATCTAGAGCAATTAAGCCAACATCCCGTGCAAAACCTACCAGCGATGATGAATGACCAAAGACCTTTACAACTTGATCACTAAATAAAATGGTTGTTGATTGGTCTTTCTTGAGTCCGTCACTTATACGGTTTAAACGCTTTAAACAGCCTATATCGCCCGGCATTTTCTCCTGGCTCAAACTTTCCAAAAAGCTGGCAACACCTCTTATGGCCAAATTAAAACCTTGGCCTGCTACCGGATGTAAGCTATGTGCAGCATTACCCAGTAAAAGAACCCCAGGGCGAAACTGTTCTTTGGCACGTACAAGTCTCAACGGGTAGGCATTTCTTGCCCCACAACGGTCTATCCGACCTAAGCGTTCACCAAAAGTCTTTTGCAAAGCCTGGCAAAAGGCATTATCACTCATATCCAGATAGCTTTGTATGTGCTCACTCTTGTGCGTCCAGACCAGTGCGCTAGTGGTCTCGGTAAGCGGTAACAATGCCAACGGACCTTGTGAGGTGAAACGCTCATAGGCAACACCATTATTCGGTAATTCGGTGGTAACATTGGCAATGATAGCATGTTGACCATAGTGCTCTATCTCATTTTCAATCCCTAATAAACCCGCCGTTGCCGAGCAAGTGCCGTCAGCGATAATCACTAAACGCGCACGGATATGCTTGGTTTCACTTTCTTGCTCACTGAGACCTGAGAGCGTCACTAACTGTCGGCCACTGCCAGTTTTGAAATCATCAGCTTTGATCTCTGAAATCTTGGCGGGTGCACACAATGGAATATTCTTTTCATCAATATGCTTGAGCAAACACTGCCCTAACCATTGATTCGGCACGACATAACCCAGCGCTTCACGTTTGAATTCTTCGGTATTCATGCGCGTCACACCAAAGTGCCCTTTTTCCGAAACGTGTACATCCATGATAGGTGAGGCATGCTCTGCTACATCACACCAAACACCAAGCTGGTTTAAGATTTCTCGGCTCCCCCAGGAAATTGCGGTTGAGCGCGCATCATAACTAGGTGTGTAATCGCTTTTAGCATTTTGGAAAGCAAAGGTATCAACTAATAAGACACTTAAACCTTGATCAGCAACTCCCAAAGCTGTACTAGCACCCACCATTCCTGCTCCGACAATCAGCACATCGATTTCGGAACCATCTACTAGCGAATCAAAAGCGTGTGTCACTACATATCACTCCGGGTGGTTTCAGCCCCTATGTTCACTAAAGACCCCGCTTCTTCTAAAGACATAAGGGCTTCAATTTCTGCAATTGTTTTTGGTGCAGATTTTGAAAGTACTTCATGAGACTTTTTGGTCACGACAACATCATCTTCAATACGAATCCCAATACCGCGCCACTTTTTAGCCACCTCGGAACATGAGGGCGAAATATACAGACCTGGCTCGACAGTCAACACCATTCCAGACTCCAACAAACGCCATTCACCATCAACTTTATATTCACCCACGTCATGCACATCCAAGCCCAGCCAGTGGCCAGTACGATGCATATAAAATTGTTTGTAGGTTTCGTTTTCTATCGCGTCGTCCAGCGGGCCATCGAGAATCCCCAAATCAATCAACCCTTGAGTAATGACTTTAACTGCCGCCTCATGAGGATGGTTCCAATGGTTACCGGGTTTCACCTTTTCGATGGCGGCAAGCTGGGCATCTAATACAATTTGATAAAGCGCTGCCTGTTCGGTGCTAAACTTACCACTCACTGGAAAAGTACGTGTAATATCAGAGGCATAACATTCCAGCTCACAACCGGCATCAATCAAAACCAGATCGCCATTTTTAAGCTCGCTATGATTGTCGATGTAATGCAAGGTACAACCATTATCACCACTGCCAACAATCGAAGGGTAAGCTACAAAACGTGCACCTTCATTCATAAATGAATGAATAATGCTGGATTCTAGATGGTACTCAAACAAACCCTCTCGACATATTTTCATTGCTTTAATATGACCTTGGGCCGCAATTTCTGCCGCACGAGACATGCATTTTATTTCTGCTGCACTTTTGAATAAACGTAATTCATGTAGCGCATGCTCCAAGGCGACAAATTCACCCGGTGGATGCGCACCATTACGTACTTTACTACGAATCACATTAATCCATTCCATCACCCGGCTATCAAACTGCGCATTAAAACCCATGGAATAATAAACTTTATCGGTGCCTTCAATCATGCCAGGTAGTATGTCATCGATATCACTAATCGGAAAAGCGTCATCAACCCCTATAATATCTGCCACCCGATCTGGCCCGGCAATAAAGCCGTCCCACATTTCTTTACTGGGGTCTCGCTCCCTACAGAATAGAATTGTCTCACCATGCTTTCTACCAGGAATAATCACTAAAACCGATTCAGGCTCGTTAAAGCCAGTCAGATAATAAAAATCGCTGTCTTGCCGAAAGTGATAATCGACATCACGATTACGATTTTTTATCGAGGAGGAGGGTAGAATCGCAATCGTACCCTCTCCCATTTGTTCAGCTAAATACTGTCTTCGGCGAGCAAATTCTTTTTTAATCATGGCAAGTTAGCACTGTCGTTATTATTAGCTTGAAGAATTAATGCAAAGTGGGCGCATCTGGCGCATTTTTGGCATCGTCGGTGATTTCTGGCGTATTGAATTCTGCATATAAATTTAGCACGCAAACCCGAACGTATTCATAAATTTCTACAAACTCTCTTTCAGCCGCTTCGCCTGATTCAACTCGCGCATCCAGATTACAGATTTCGACTAGATCTCGTACAATTTCCTGAAGCTCACTATCCAGTTTCGCAAGTTTATCACTTGCTGCAATCGAAAGACCTTCCAGAAAACCGCGAACCCAGACAGATAATGATTCCACTCTTTCTGTGAGTACATAATCATCATCGGGCAATAATAAATGAAAGCTGCTTGAATCCTTTTCAATCGTTTCATTTACTTGCTGATAAAAACTTACAAGATCTGCTTCAACATTCGCTTGCTGTTCACTATTGAGCGCATCCACCCCCATGTGTTCAAGCACCAAGCTTATCCAGTCACCCGGCGTTCGTTTTAAACTCCCGGTCATTTCACCAATCACTAGTCCATGAAGCTCACTCGGATGGTTTATCGCACCATGCCGAGTGTAAACATTTGCCAGCCAATCGAAGTCAGAGTCCAAGGGTAATTCGTCAGGAGGGAGGGTATCTGTCATTTAAAAACCTATTGATATAAAGAGACAAGTAAAAATCAGTCAAATTGTACTAGGAGCAGCCCCTATAAGTCACGATGCTATTGACCCATAAGCCATGCCAATTTATAGTTTTACCTTAATAAAAGAGTACAGGAACCCAAAATGGAAGCATCTCAGATAAAAATATTTTCTGACAAAGTAGAAAAGCTACTTGTGCACTGCCAAAAACTCGAGTCTGACAATGCAGCCTTGAAAGCACAACAAGAGGAATGGAGCGGTGAACGCATCAAGCTCCTACAAAAAAATGACTTGGCTAAAAATAAAATTGAGTCCATGATTGGTCGTTTAAAATCACTGGAGCAAAGTTAATGTCTGACGCAAATACGCTTGAAGTCAAAATCCTTGAGAAAGATTATTTAGTTGCCTGCCCAGACGATAAAATACCCGCACTAGAAGGTGCTGCACGCCATCTAGATGAAAAAATGCGAGAAATTCGCGCTTCTGGAAAGGTGCATGGTACGGAACGCATCGCAGTGATGGCTGCGCTGAATATTACTTATGAATTACTTGAGAAAGGTAGCGTTCAACTTGGGGATGAAAAAATATTATCAGCCCTCAGTGATAAACTCGATACGGCGCTTAATGACTAAGATTAAAAAAAACTCTAGTCAATAGATAGATACGTTTATTTTGTCCTCTTTTGTTTTTTCTGTTTTTTTTCGTAAACACTACTGTTTTTTAACAAGTTTTTTTATATCATAGGCTTGCGCCCTGGAGTGTTGGTGAGTTGGATATGACCTCGAGCCGATAATCACACCTTGGTAATTGTTTCAGGTAATGTGTGCAAGTCCCCCTGGATTTATCCAGGATGGGAAAGCCTAATTTATCTACAACGATCACCCCCTTGAACTTCGGGTTCAAGGCCTAATCCAATAACGGCACTTTGGGGCGCACTAATGCAAAATCACAACCTCCAGCAGTCACCCTTACCGACCAAAAACCTGCTTCGCTCCAAAATAAGAGCACAACGCCGTGCACTTTCACCCTTACAGCAAAAGCGTGCCTGCCAGGCACTTGGCAAACAACTAGAGCGCAGTTTAACATTACTTAAAGCCAAGCATATCGCCTTGTATTTTGGTTCTGATAGCGAAATCTGCCCTGTACATTTAATTCCCCACCTTCTAAAACGCAAAAAGTGCCTGTACATGCCTGTTTTGCATCCTTTCAAAAAGAGTCATTTGGTTTTTTGTCGCATCACACCAAACACAAAGCTCAAGAAAAACCGTTTTGACATCCCTGAACCAAGCTTTAAACACAGTTCAGGCATCTCAGCAAAGCATTTGTCTTTGGTACTATTACCTTTAGTCGCTTTTGATGAAGCAGGAAACAGAATGGGAATGGGTGGGGGTTATTATGATAGGGCTTTTGAGTTCAAACGAAAAAGTAATAGACACTCGCCGCGACTGATTGGCTTAGCGCATGAATTACAATTGCAAAAAAGTATCCCTACTGAAGACTGGGATATTCCATTGTTTGCCATTTTCACCGATAAGAAGACTTACTACACGGACTAAAAAGCCTTAGAAAACTAGTAACGACTGGCAGAAAATTCAACGGCCTTCTTATTTGCAGCAAAAGCCTTACCTGAATTAGAACTCATCGAAGCAAAACCACTTATAGCCAAACCAAGGCAGAAGATTGCAACTAAAGCAATCATGGCGTCGGGTTTACGTTTCATATTTTCCTCAAGAAAAATGGATATTAATCAAAAAAATAGCACAGCTTTTGAATATTTCCATTAAAAACCTGCATTAAGTCACAGATTTTAATAGAAAGTTCAAAAAAATAACAGCTCTAGAGCTGAATACAGCTATCTAAATCAATAAATATTCTCTTGATGGATCATATAGAGTCTTATAATGGTTCTTTTGAAACACATGGGAAGGGCTTAGTGGCTTAAACAAAGGCTTAACAGACATACAATTTAGTCTTTACAATATTATTTCTCACGCAAGAAAAGCCGGTAAGCCTCGTTTTCGCTTTCATCCCAATAACGAAAACCCACTTTATCAAGCATGGCTTTGAAGGTTTCGGTTTCTTCTCTGCCTGCCTGGATACCCATTAATACCCTGCTATAAGCAGAGCCATGGTTACGGTAATGGAACATCGAAATATTCCACTTTGAGCCCAAGGAATTTAGAAATTTCATTAAGGCCCCCGGACGCTCAGGGAATTCAAAACGATAAACCTGTTCATCACCCACACCGGCTGAGCGACCACCAACCATGTGTCGAATATGGTTTTTAGCAATATCGTTGTCAGTTAGATCTGTCACCGCATAGCCTTGATCGCGCAACTCGTTAATGATTTGCACTCGCCCTTCTCCACCAGCTGAAATTTGTACGCCTACGAAGATCTGGGCATCACAACCTTCTGCATACCGGTAGTTAAACTCCGTCACACTTCGTTTATGCAATGCCTGAATAAACTTTTTATAACTTCCAGGCTCTTCTGACAAAGTCACCGCCAGAATGGCTTCCCGCTGTTCGCCGATCTCAGTACGTTCCGATATATAGCGCAGCCGATCAAAATTAACGTTAGCGCCACTCACAACAGTGATCAAGTTTTTGTTTTTGATGCCTTCGCGTGCCACATACTTTTTTAACCCCGCCAAACCTACCGCGCCTGCTGGCTCAGCAATGGCGCGTGTATCATCAAAAATATCTTTAATGCCAGCACAAATTTCATCAGTGCTCACCGTAATAACTTCATCCACACACTGCTGCGCAACCTCAAAGGGCAGTTCACCAATTTGTTTAACGGCGACACCTTCGGCAAAAATACCCACCTCATCCAACACTTCCCGCTTACCACTTTTCAAGGCTGCTTTTAAGGACGCAGCATCTTCAGGTTCAACCCCGATTATTTTTGTCTCAGGACGAAGATATTTGATATAGACCGACATACCAGCAATCAGACCGCCACCACCGACCGGAATAAACACAGCATGGATTGGAGCGGTATGCTGCTTCAACATTTCCATCGCAACGGTCCCCTGGCCCGCAATAACATCTTCATCATCATACGGCGGAATATACACCAGGCCTTTATCTTTGACTTGTGCATGAGCATACGCTGCAGCTTCATCAAAGGCATCGCCATGTAAAATCACTTTAGCGCCTTTTGCTTTGACGGAATTCACTTTAATTTCAGGGGTTGTTCTTGGCATAACAATCGTAGCTTTAATACCCAGTTTTTGTGCCGCTAAAGCCAGACCTTGCGCATGATTTCCTGCCGAGGCAGCAATAACACCTGCGGATTTTTCTTGCTCACTTAATTTTCGGGCACGGTTATAAGCCCCACGTAACTTGAAAGAAAAAACAGGCTGAAGGTCTTCTCGCTTTAAGTAAATTTGATTTTCAAAGCGTTTCGATAAAAAAGGCGCCTGTGTCAGCGGAGATTCAATGGCGACATCGTAGACACGCGCATCCAGTATTTTTTTTATGTATCGATTTATTATCATGTACAAACTCTTGTATAAAACCTTGCAGCGAATTGATCAATCTTCTGGTGAGAGAAGTTAAACATACGAAATTTCTCGTGACAGTGCCACTTTAGCGCGATAAATGTCCAAATTTGGCCTGTTTTTTATTAATCTTTGCTGTTTTTCATTCGGTGCTTATAATATGGCCAATGCAAAGACATTCACTCAAACGATGTTAATTAAATGCCCTCTATTTGGAGCCTTCATGAATCAAGACCAGCTAAAAAGCGCAGTGGCTCAAGCCGCCGTCGATTACATCAAACCACAATTAAACAGCGACAGTATTGTTGGAGTCGGCACAGGCTCAACTGCAAACTATTTTATCGACCACTTGGCCCAAATTAAACACCTGTTTGATGGCACGGTTGCCAGTTCTGAAGCAACGGCGGAACGCTTAAGAAACCATGGTATTCCTGTTTATGACTTAGGCTCGATTGATGAAATGGAATTTTACATCGACGGAGCAGATGAGACCAACGAACGTCTGGAGTTGATCAAAGGCGGTGGCGGAGCTTTAACCCGTGAAAAAATTGTCGCAGCAGTTGCAAAAGAATTTTTGTGTATTGTCGATCAGTCCAAGCAAGTGGATCTGCTGGGTTCATTCCCACTGCCGATTGAAGTCATTCCCATGGCGAGAAGTTTAGTTGGCCGAGAACTGGTTAAACTGGGTGGAGACCCTGTCTATCGTGAAGGTTTTGTCACCGATAACGGCAACCATATTTTAGATGTCCACAACATGAAAATACTTGAGCCTAAAATGTTAGAAGCTCAAATCAACAATATTACCGGCGTAGTAACCAACGGACTGTTTGCTATTCGTCCGGCTGATTGCTTGTTTGTCGGCTCTGCTTCTGGCGTTAAAACGCTCAAAGCCTTATAATCGCGTTTCTTCTGACCTGTAATCGCCTTAGCAAAAGGAAACACCTATGAATTTTGATAAGATCCCACCAGGACTAGATATCCCTAACGACATTTATGTTGCGATTGAAATCCCGGCACAAAGCAGCCCTGTTAAATATGAAATCGATAAAGACATGGGTGCGGTGGTGGTTGACCGTTTTATGTCAGCACCGATGTTCTATCCTGCTAACTATGGCTTTATTCCGAATACATTAGCAGATGATGGCGACCCGTTGGATGTATTAGTGATCACACCTTATCCAATCATTCCCGGTTCAATCATTCGCTGCCGTGCAGTTGGCATGTTAGATATGGATGACGAAGCAGGTGGCGATGAGAAGTTAATTGCCGTACCTCACGATAAGCTGTCACCACTTTACAAAGACATTCAGGATATTGAAGACGTTCCTCAACTACTAAAAGACCAGATTCAGCACTTCTTTGAAAATTACAAAACGCTAGAGCCTGGTAAGTGGGTTAAGCTGAAAGGTTGGAAAAGTGCTGATACGGCACGTGCGTCAATCGAAAAATCAGTGGCCGCATTTAAGAAGTAATTATCAAATTCGCTATCTAATAAACAAAAAAGCCGCGTTACTTTAAAGTATCGCGGCTTTTTTGTGCATGAGGTTTTTATCCTTGCTGTAACAGACTACGTAAATCAATAATCGCGGCACTAGCCCTGGAAATATAAGACGACATGGTTAAGGAGTGATTCGATAACAAACCAAAGCCACTGCCATTTAACACCATTGGACTCCAGATACTTTCCTGAGTTGCTTCAAGCTCTAAAATAATTTGCTGCAAGCTGACCAAGGCATTTTTATTTTCTAATACATCACGAAAGTCATGTTCAACGGCTTTTAGAATATGCACTAAGGCCCAAGTGGTACCACGTGCTTCATAAAAAACATTATCAATCTCTAACCACGGAGTTTTACGCTCTTGCGTACCTTCGGCTGCTGTCGATTGCTTAGCATTTGCATCCCCGGCCAAACCAAGGTCAAGTTGCTGACGACCAACACTCTCACTTAAGCGACGCGACAAACTCCCCAAGCGATTATTAACATCTGACAACCACGCACGCAGATTATCTGCTCGCGCATAAAACTGAGCATCGGCTTGCTGTGGGTCGGAAAGACGATTCAAATAACGATACATAGCCTTTATACCACGTCGATATTCTGATTCCGACGCAGGAATCGCCCAGCTGTTATTATCAAAGTGAAACTGCGGCTCTGCAATGGTTAAGTCTTTATCTTCAACTGACTGACTTTGCGAGCGACTTAGATCTTTGCGAAAAACTCTTGCAAGATCACGTACCTGAACTAAGACTCCGTACTCCCAACGAGGAAGGTTATCCAGCCAAAGCCCTGGGGGGAAAATATCGTTTCTTAGGTAGCCGCCCGGTTTATCAAGCATGGTCTCTGCTAGAAAGATCAAGGTAGCCGTAGTCGTATAACCTGTAACAGGTTCCCTACCTTGCTCGTTAGACAATTCTTGTGCATATTCTTTAACATCAACCATCTCAGGCTCATGACTCCACCACCAACCGATAGCTAATGAAAGAACCAAATATACTGAAAATGCAATACCTATCATTCGCGCCAAAACACCACCACCTAAATAATCTTGAAAATCTTCTCTTCGATGCCGAAAGAAATCGGCCCCTTTATCTATCATTTGTTTTATCATATCAAATACGCACTACCGTAAAGAAAAAAACTAAAACCTCAGATATGTAGCTAAAACACATCGCTGGCTGTTGGCCGACCTAGATAATACCCCATCGCACCATCTAAACCTAAGCCCTTTAACATTTCCCATTCTTGCTCGGATTCCACCCCAACAGCCATCACTTGTATTTCCTGGCTATGTGCAATTTGAACTGCTGAATGCAAGAAGAACTGATCACTCTGACTATTATGTATGTTACGAATAAAACCATGATCCAGTTTAATGATATCCAGACCTATACGTTGCAAATATGAAAATGGCACCGATGAAGACCCAAAACGGTCTACGGAAAGCTTAAATCCATATTTTTGGGACAAGTCACTCAAACCTTGTAAAGCCGCTTCTCGATAATGAATCGTATGTTCAGAAACTTCAAAGATAAGCCGGTCAACAGGACCTGTTAAAGCAGCCAAACTGCTATCCAACCAATCAAGAAATTGCGCATCAGACATCGTGCTTTCTGACAGAGAGACACAATATGTTCCCTCATTTTGTTTGAGAGATAAATACGACAATACTTTTTCAATCACCATCTGGTCAAAGGGCGTCATCAACTGAAAGCGTTCAGCCATCGGCAAAAATAAACCTGCAACAGCTAATTTATCACCCACATCAATACGGGCTAATACCTGATAGTACAATAAGTCTTTATTCTGGAAATCAAGAACCGGCTGAACATGTAAATGTACACTCCTATCAGCAAGTACTTGCTTCAAAATGGTATGCCACTCATTCGCCTGGCGCACCTCACTAGATAGATCTACGGCCTCAATATTTGCATAACGCTGCCAAGCTGAAATACCACTACCTTGTGCTTGCCTCAAGGCCATGTCGGCTTTAGATAGCACCGATTGACTATTATCATTATGACGGACACAGGCAAAACCAAGATGAATAATATCATCTCTTAAAAGTTGTTTAATAATTGGCAAGGCACTCAAGTCTGACAATAATTGTGTGGCAAAGTCATCGACGGCATCACTCATTAAGCCAGGAAAGAAGACACTAAAATCAACACCACTACGTCGCGCGGCAAAGCTGCCTGCATTTTTTTTGGCTAATTTCGCTAGAATAGAAGCAACCGACTGCAGTAACTCATCTCCCAAGGCTCTACCATACTCTTGATTTATTTCACTAAAGTCACTTAACTGCACTAGTAATAAACACCCTTGCCCAGTTCGTTGCTCAGACTCCAATTCTGCTTTTAAACGGTTATCAAAACCTTCCCGGTTATTTAACCCGGTTAAGGTATCAACAAATGATTTCGCTCGAAGGTTTTCAATTAAACTTAGCTGATCCTGAAATACTCGTCCCAGCTTTTCCCCCATATCGTTCATTGCAAATGCAACTCTGGCCAACTCTCTCGTTTTAGGCATGGGTGCTTTGTAACCAAAACGGTTCAAGCTCATTTCATGAGCTTGTTGTTCAACTTGCTTTAAGGGCCTCAAAATACCGGAAATAAACACCTGCGCCAGGATAAAACCAATAATGGCAATAACAAAAAACCACACTGATTGGGTCTGCATGACCTTCCAAAGCTCAACATAGGCGTAACCAGGATGACTTTCTATCTCCAAAGAGCCTAATTGACTCCAACCAGAAACAACCTGAGCTTGCTGGGCAGGTGCTTCCAAATCTATTAGTTCGATAAACCAGTTGGGGACTTTTTCAATTTTTAGTTTCTGTTCGCGGGTAATAATGGCTTGCTCTTTGAGGTCATAGAAGACCACACGGCGATAGTCACCACTATCAAAAATCACATCAATCATTCTGGCAGCAGCCACTTCATCCCGAGCATCAATCACTGTTGACATAGAAAGCCCCAGCGAAGTAGCTGCGTCTTGTGCATGAGACTGAAGCTGATTTTGCAAATACTCACGCGTCACGCTGATATTGAGAAAAAAGCTCCCTAACAATAAGAGTGTCAATAATGCAGCAATAAAACACATTAAGAGCTGTTTCAGTGTTCTTCGCGAATGATCTTGCTTATTTGGCATTGTTATTATCCATCCAATTTTTTGCCAGTCGTTGAATCTACAACCCTTGATTCATTAACGCTTTAAGCGCCGATACTCGGAAAGGCACCTTGGTATATTCAAACATAATATCCCCCCCCTTAACACCACCGATTACTAATTGCTTACACGAAATAGTCTAAGCAGGCTTTAAAGCTCTCTTTAGTAAGGAGGTATTTCGGCATCCTCCCACTTCTCTTAGTAATTCTTATTAAATATCTGTAAAATCCAACTCAATCTCTCAAATTTTAACGATAAGTACTTAAATCGGGCTGACTCCTAGACAGATAGAAAATTTAAGTAATAATTAGAGTCATACCAATTTTTATCGGTAAACCAAGCCCATATAAGCTTAAACGGCTCGCCAGGAACATTGATGACCCAGGAAAACCAACGAGAAAAGCTAAAACAACTGTTTGCTAAACGCGTTACAACTCAAGCCAGGGTTGTACTGGATATTTATCAAAAATGCCGCTCAAACTCATGGAGTGAGCCAGCTCGTACCGCAAGTTTAGTTGACGCTGCAGAAAAGCTGGACCGTTTTGCCGAACGTTTTGACATGCCGCAACAGCAACATGCTGCACATATGGTCGCATCCCTACTTGAAACCTTAGCACCAGAACAGACACCCGACAATGAACAGCAAGAAGCGCTTGAAAAGATAATTCAGGAATTAAATGAATGTACTCTGCGTAAAACAGATACAAAACCCAACGAGCCTAGCCAAACCAAGTCCAGCCCGAGGACTTTTTTACGCACGCCCATTTATCTAGCTCTCAACAATAGTGACTACGCCAACCGCATTATCAATCAATTAGAATTTTTTGGCTTTCGCTCGCTTAATTTCAATTCATCCCAGGATTTAATTCTTGCAGCAAAGCAGGATAGACCCGAAACCATAGTGGCAGATATCGATTTCGATGGCGGTAATTTTTCAGGCATTGAGGCCATCCGCCAAATTCAGGACAGTTATGACTTAAGCATTCCAATCATTTATGTCAGCGACCGCAGAGATGATATCGAAGCTCGCTTAATGGCATCTCGCACGGGCGGTGAAGAATTTTTCTACCGAACCGTAGATCCAGGACAACTAATTGAAAAAATAGAAAATTATACGCACTCAAGTACACAGGACCCTTACCGGATTTTAGTGGTCGATGATTCGAAAGCCCAAGCTAAATATATTGAAAACATACTAAATAAATCTGGCATGATCCCCAGTGTCATTACGGACCCTATGCAGATTTTATTAGCCTTGAATGACTTTCAACCCGAAATAATTATCATGGATATGTACATGCCGGGCTGTACTGGCATGGAGCTGGCAAGAGTGATTCGCCAGCAGGATAAATTCCACAGTGTTCCCATTATTTATTTGTCCGCTGAAGATGATGTAGATAAGCAATTGCACGCCATGAGCTTAGGTGGAGACGACTTCCTTACCAAACCTATCGATCCCAAGCATTTGATTGCTACACTTCAAAACCGTGGCCGTAGAGCACGTTCGTTACTGGCTTTAATGATTCGCGATAGTTTAACTGGTTTATATAATCATACGCATACTTTGTATTTGCTGGATTTAGAAATCGCCAAAGCCAAACAAAACGAGCAACCTTTATCTTTTGCGATGCTTGATATCGATTATTTTAAAAAGGTCAACGATAACTATGGCCACCCCATTGGTGACCGAGTACTTAAAAGTTTGTCACTCTTCTTAAAGCAACGCCTGCGCAAAACAGACCACATTGGCCGCTATGGCGGCGAAGAGTTTGCCATCGTACTACCTAACACCACAGAGCGGGACGCGAAAACCATCCTCAATGAAATTAGAGAACGCTTTGCGGAGCTTCCTCAACCTGCTGGAGAGTCAACATTTAATGTTACTTTTAGCTGTGGCATAGCAATGTCCTCTTCAGAAAATTCTCAATCACTTTGTGAGAAAGCTGACCAGGCTTTATATGATGCCAAGCGCAATGGTCGAAATACGGTTCGTTGTTACAATATGGACATGTAAAACGCCCCCCTCAAAATAGCATTGTGCTTGTAAATGCAGCAATATATAGGCAATATAGCGTCTATATTGCATACAAAATGCATGATCGTCCGCAAGTTATTACACTGTTTTAAACAACAAAACAGCTGCAACTCACACTATTTTCAGGCATTTGTTATGGCATCTATTCTTGTGCTGCATGGACCTAATCTAAACCTCTTAGGCACGCGCGAACCAGAAATTTATGGTTCTGAGAACCTGGAAGATATCAACACCCGACTTAAATCACTGGCCAGCCAACAAGGCCACCAACTTACTGCGTTACAAAGCAATGCTGAACACGTCTTAATTGATCGTATTCATCAGGCAAAGCAAGAACAAACACGCTTTATTATTATCAATCCTGCAGCTTTTACACATACAAGCGTTGCACTGAGAGACGCCCTTCTAGCCGTCAACATTCCCTTTATTGAGGTTCATCTTTCAAATGTACATGCCCGGGAAGCTTTTCGTCACCACTCCTATTTTTCAGATGTTGCCCAAGGCGTCATTTGTGGATTAGGGAGCGCCGGTTATGACGCTGCGCTAAAAACAGCCGTAGACACACTAGCTTAGCAAGCGCGGTAAGAGAATTCACACTTACGAACGCTTCAACTGTATTGAGATATATTATGGATATTCGAAAAATCAAAAAACTCATCGAACTGATTACCGAGTCTGATGTAGAAGAGATAGAAATCAAAGATGGTGAAGAATCAATACGCATCAATCGTCGTAAACAAGTCCTTAGCACTCCGGAAGCTCCTGTTCAAGTAGAAGCGATTAGCCTGCCAGCCTCACAGGCAGAACCAGCCAGCATGCCAATCCAGACAAAACTAAGCATAAACTCACCTATGGTCGGCACATTTTATCGAGCCCCCTCTCCTGAATCAGAACCATTTGTTGAGGTAGGACAAAGCATCAAAGAAGGCGACGTTGTTTGTATTATTGAAGCCATGAAAATGATGAACCAGATTGAAGCAGACAAGAGCGGCATCATAGAGTCTATTAATGTGGTCGACGGTGAACCTATCGAATTTGACCAGCCACTATTTACGATTGCTTAAAGACAAACAGGAACTGACTCATGCTTAAGAAAGTCTTGATTGCCAATCGTGGTGAAATCGCTTTGCGCGTACTACGCGCCTGTAAAGAGATGGGTATTCCAACCGTCGCCGTACATTCAAAGGTTGACCGGGATTTAATGCACGTCCGTCTAGCCGATGAATCTGTTTGCATTGGTGGTAACAACCCCACCGAAAGCTATTTAAATGTGCCAGCAATTATTAGTGCTGCAGAGGTAACCAATGCCGAAGGCATACACCCTGGTTACGGCTTCCTGGCAGAAAATGCTGACTTTGCTGAGCAGGTCGAAAAAAGCGGCTTTACCTTTATAGGCCCTTGCGCCAACGTAATTCGTTTAATGGGCAATAAAGTTTCGGCCATTCAGGCCATGACCAAAGCAGGCGTACCCACTGTTCCTGGCTCAGACGGCCCCATCACGAACAACCAAGATAAAACCCGCGCAATTGCCAGCGTGATAGGCTACCCAGTGATTATCAAAGCCGCATCGGGCGGTGGAGGTCGAGGTATGAGAGTTGTTCACCATCCCTCAGAATTGCTTTCATCCATTGCACTGACTCAAAATGAAGCTAAAACAGTTTTTGGCGATAAAACGGTTTACCTTGAGAAGTTTTTGACAAAGCCAAGACATGTTGAAGTTCAAATACTGGCCGATGGGCACGGCAATGTCATTCATTTGGGTGACAGAGACTGTTCACTCCAACGAAGACACCAAAAAGTCATCGAAGAAGCACCTGCCCCCAATATTGATGAAGAAGCTAGGCAGAAAGTCTTAGAGGCGTGCGTACAGGCCTGCAAGGACATTGGCTACCAAGGCGTCGGCACCTTTGAATTTTTGTATCAGAATAATAAGTTTTACTTCATCGAAATGAACACGAGAATACAAGTAGAGCACCCTGTTACCGAAATGATTACCGGTATCAATATTGTAAAAGAACAAATTCGTATCGCCAGCGGCCTTCCATTATCTGTAACGCAAGAGCAAGTCACCTTCAAGGGGCATGCTTTTGAATGCCGCATTAACGCTGAAGACCCTGATACATTTATACCCTGCCCAGGACTTGTAAAACAGTTCCATGCACCAGGCGGCTTGGGTGTGCGCGTAGACTCTCACCTCTATAGCGGTTATCGCGTCCCGCCAAACTATGATTCCTTAGTCGCCAAACTAATTTGTCACAGCGAAGATCGCCACTCAGCACTTAACCGCATGTTAAATGCACTCGATGAAATTGTGGTTGATGGCATTAAATCCAACATCCCTCTACACCGAATGTTGGTACGTGATGAAGGCTTCCGTAATGTTGACTTCAACATTCATTATTTAGAAAAAATAATTAAGCCTTCACCCTAAAAGCCAATCAAACAACTACCCAACATATAAGTGAAATAAGCATGAGCTGGATTCAGATCAAAGCAAACATATCCCCCGATATCGCTGAAGCAATGGAAGAAAGCCTGCTCGCAGCGGGTGCTTCAGCTGTTACCATGGAAGACGCACACGACCAGCCAATACTGGAACCGGAACGAGGCACTACCCCTCTTTGGGAAAAAACCATTATTACCGGTCTATATTCCGCCGACGAAGATATCGAACAGATTAAAAGCATTGCTCAAAATGTATTTAACGGCTTAAGTACCGAGACTTTTCCGCATTTAAAAGTCGAAATATTAGAAAACCAAGATTGGACACGTACATGGATGGAACACTTCGAGCCGATTCATATTGGTTCACGTCTTTGGATTTGCCCTAGCTGGCGAGACGTCCCCGATAACAGCGCAGTTAATTTAATGCTGGACCCTGGTCTTGCTTTTGGTACCGGTACGCACCCGACTACCTTTCTTTGCTTAAAATGGCTAGACGCGAACAATCTTGAAGGTAAAGATATCGTTGATTATGGCTGTGGCTCTGGCATATTAGGAATATCAGGCTTATTACTCGGAGCGAAAAATGTGATCGCGGTCGACAATGACCCTCAAGCACTGCTAGCCACAAAAGACAACGCCGAACGAAACAATATTACTGAAGGCCTGATTAATACGTATCTACCTGACGAAACACCACAAGCACCCGCTGACATTATTATTGCTAACATTCTCGCCAAACCACTCTACGAGTTAAAGGAACGTATTGCCAGTTTATGCAAGCCAAATGGACAAGTCATTTTATCAGGTATTCTTGAACATCAGGCAGAAGAACTGAACACATATTATGCAGACACCTTTACAATGAATCCTATCATCATCGAAGATGGTTGGGCACGCTTGACGGGCATAAAAAAAGCTCCATAATGGCTATCTAATTTAAAAACAGAAAACACCAAACTAGCTCAACAAAAGGATGTTTCAACGCAATGACCAGCCAAAGATTAACCCAATGCCCTCATTGCAAAGCATCCTTCAAAGTTTCTGAAGAACAACTAGGCGCAGCTAACGGACGGGTTCGTTGTGGCTCCTGCATGAACATCTTTGATGCGATCGCTTATAGTATTGCTGAGGTTAGTCAAACTGAAACCAGTCCACAAAAAGAACCAACTGAACCCCATTCATCTGACAGCCCACCAGTAGACTTGGAAGACGACATCCTTGACCAAGAAAGCAACGATAGCTCGTTGTTCCAAGACAACCCTGACGAAGACAAAAAAGAACATGGGTATGCCGGCGCCTCCCGAATAACCGACGATCTCAGCACCACATTTCTTGAATTAGATCAAACGTCAGACGACTCAAACAACAACCCCTATATAACCAGCGTACAGGAAGTTGAATTAGTTAAAAGCAACGAAGAAGATGAAAGCTGGACCAATGAAATCCTTGAAGATGACAAAAACAAAATTGAGCCACATATATCTGAGTCAGCCTCTAGCAATGAGTTAAGAGTTAATCATCCAGAAAGCAATGAAACAGTGTCTAGTGACGCCAATGTTGCTCCTGACGAAGCAAAACCCACTACTGATGCAAAGAACAACTACGAAAGCCTAAATTTTTATTACCAACAAGACTCACAATCACTGGGCCGGCACTGGCTTATATCTTCATTACTACTTATATCCATCATCGTGCTCATACTCACATTACTCGCCCAAGCAAGCTGGCTTCATTATGAAAAACTTGCAAAATACCCTCAAGCTGCAGCACTCTACGAGAAAGCTTGTCAGCTATTAAAATGCCAGCTGCCTGAGCTTTCTGACATAAAACAAATTAAAAGCAATAATTTAATTGTAAGGAGCCACCCCACGACTCCCAAGGCACTTATTATTGATGCCATTATTGTTAATAATGCCAGCTTCGATCAGGACTTCCCTGATATTGCCCTCTACTTTTCGGATATCAACAACCAAATAATTGCTCAACGACTCATCCACCCAAATGTATATTTAGCAGGTGAAATCCTTAATTGGAAGTCGATGCCTTCTAATCAACCCATTCATATTTCACTCGAAATCATTGACCCAGGTAAAGAAGCAGTCAATTACACACTCAATTTTTTCGAATTTCAGCCTGAATAAGCCATTTTCAAACAATAGATCAATTGTCAACCAATAAGCGCAAAATATAACCAAAAAAAGGCAACTATTTCGCTTTTCCACCCTTTCTTCTGAGAGTATCATTAGCCCCCCAAAATACATCGAACCCTATTAGAGACTAAAAGTGCTTAAAATCGGCCCTTATCAATTAAAAAACAAATTGATCCTTGCCCCGATGGCAGGAGTGACGGACCGCCCATTCCGGCAACTTTGCCGAGAACAAGGAGCCGCGATGGCTGTCTCTGAAATGGTAATCGCAGATCCAAGCTTTTGGAAAACACGTAAATCGAAATACAGGCTTGATCATGAAGGAGAGGACACGCCTATCTCCGTACAAATTGCAGGCGGCGATCCAAAAATGCTCGCAACAGCCGCAAAATTGAACCAAGAAATGGGCGCACAAATTATTGATATCAATATGGGCTGCCCAGCAAAAAAAGTCTGCAACAAAGCGGCTGGCTCTGCACTAATGAAAGACGAGTTGCTGGTCGCTCGTATTTTAGAACACGTCGTTTCCGCCGTAGATATTCCTGTCACACTTAAAATACGAACAGGGTGGGACAAAGAAAATAGAAATGCACTAACAATTGCAAAAATTGCCGAACAATCAGGCATTCAAGCATTAGCAATCCATGGAAGAACGCGCTGTTGCGCATATCGAGGCCAGGCTGAATATAAAACCATTTCTGAGGTAAAACGCCATTTAAACATCCCAGTGCTGGCCAATGGCGATATTACCAGCCCTGAGCAAGCAGCTGATGTTCTCGAAAAGACCAAAGCGGATGGTTTACTCATTGGAAGGGCTGCCCAGGGCTGCCCATGGATATTTGACGACATCAATTATTTTCTAGAGCACGGACATAAACGCTCTGAACGATCTCAAGTTCAAATAAGCAACATACTATTGAAACATATCGCAGCACTTCATGAATTTTATGGCGATATTATGGGTGTCAGAATCGCGAGAAAGCATGTCGCATGGTATATGAAATCACAGCCTTTTTATCAAGAATTTAGAAAAACATTTAACGTAATTGAATCCACTAAAAATCAACTTGAAGTAATCAATGACTATTTCAAGCAAAACACAAATCGAGGGGAAAAAGCCGCATGACCGTAGAAGCGCTTGCTGAACACAAAGCACAAAATCAAGAGAATGCAGATGACACAGCCATAGATAGCAGCACCACATTAAGAGACTGTGTCGAAACAACACTAAGTAATTATTTCGCTCAGCTTGATGGAGCACCCGTTACTGACGTATATCAATTAGTACTGACTGAAGTTGAAGCACCTCTACTTGAGCAAGTACTTAAATACACTCGAAATAACCAAACAAAAGCCTCTGTACTACTTGGCTTGAATCGCGGCACCTTACGCAAAAAGCTCAAGCAATACGGCCTACTTTAAATATCACTTTCGCTTTTAAGGGTGAGCAGATGCTCGCCCTTTTTTATTTTCAGAACAAGTTTGGATATATAAATGACTAAAGAACTAGCTCCTGTAAAACGCGCACTCATCAGTGTTTCAGATAAAACAGGTATTGTAGAATTTGCACAAGCATTACATGAAATGGATGTTGAAATTCTTTCTACTGGCGGCACCTATAAACTGCTTAAAGCTAACAACATCCCTGCCATCGAAGTTTCTGACTACACTGGCTTCCCAGAAATGATGGATGGCAGGGTTAAAACACTGCACCCAAAGATTCATGGTGGAATTCTAGCGCGTAGAGGCCAGGACGACACTGTTATGGAACAGCATGATATTAATGCAATCGACATGGTTGTTGTTAACTTATACCCATTCAAACAGACAGTCGCAAAAGAGAACTGTAGCCTAGAAGATGCGATTGAGAATATCGATATTGGCGGTCCAACCATGGTACGAGCAGCCGCAAAAAATCACAAACACGTAAACATCGTTGTAAATACCAGTGATTACGCTCTGATTCTTACCGAAATGCAAAACAACTCTGCTAGCACTAGCTATAACACTCGTTTTAACCTTGCAATTAAAGCTTATGAACACACAGCAGCTTATGACGGTATGATCGCCAACTACTTCGGCCGTTTAGTTCCAGGTGGTAATGAAGACTTCGCACGTACTTTCAATGTGCAAATGACCAAGGCCCAAGACTTACGTTACGGTGAGAATCCCCATCAAAAAGCTGCTTTCTACAAAGAAGATGAATTTTCAACAGCATCGATCGCTGGCGCAAAACAAGTACAGGGTAAAGAACTATCTTTCAATAACATTGCAGATACTGATGCGGCACTTGAGACAGTTAAACTATTTGAACAGGCTGCCTGCGTAATCGTAAAACATGCAAACCCATGTGGTGTTGCAGAGAGTGACTCGATTCAAAATGCATATGAGCTTGCTTATGCGACAGATCCTGAATCTGCATTCGGAGGTATTATTGCCTTCAATCGTGAACTCGATGTAGACACAGCCAAAATCATCACCGAACGCCAATTCGTTGAGGTACTTATCGCTCCTAGCATTAGTAATGAAGCGAAAGAAATTATCGCCACTAAAAAGAACCTTCGCTTACTAGAATATGGCGAATCTTCAGCAACTCAAGCAAGCTATGACTATAAGCGTGTTAATGGCGGCTTACTCGTTCAAGAACGTGATCTCGGAAATATCACAGCAGACGACCTAAAAGTAGTTAGCAAACGCCAACCTACAAACGAAGAAATTGCAGATTTATTATTTACTTGGAAAGTAGCCAAGATGGTTAAATCTAATGCAATAGTTTACGGAAAAGACTCCCAAACCATTGGCATTGGCGCAGGTCAAATGAGCCGCGTGAACTCCGCTCGTATTGCAGGCATAAAAGCTGAACACGCGAATCTAGAAGTAAAAGGCTCCATGATGGCCTCTGATGCCTTCTTCCCCTTCAGAGATGGCATCGATAATGCGGCTAAAGCCGGTATTTCGTGCGTAATACAACCCGGCGGCTCAATGCGTGATCAAGAAGTCATTGATGCTGCAGATGAGCACGGCTTAGTTATGGTATTTACTGGCATGCGTCATTTCAGACACTAAAACCAAAAAAGCATATATCAGGGAAGATAAATGTTTGAGTCAAAAGCCTAGAAATAACTAATCATTAAGACTCAAATACGAGACATAAAAAAACCAGCTAAGAGCTGGTTTTTTTATTTGACTTCGATACTACTCGTCGTCATCCTCGACATCTTCGATTACTGGTCTATCAACCAGCTCTACGTATGCCATTGGCGCTTTATCACCAGTTCTATACCCACACTTAAGAATGCGAATATAGCCACCAGGACGATCCTGGTAACGAGGACCTAATTCATTAAACAATTTTGCAACAACAGCATTATCACGCGTACGTGCAAATGCTAAACGTCGGTTTGCAACAGTATCTACTTTCGCCAGAGTAATTAAAGGCTCTGCAATACCACGCAACTCTTTTGCTTTTGGCAAAGTCGTTTTGATTAGTTCATGCTCAACCAAAGAAGCTGCCATGTTTTTAAACATCGCTTTTCTGTGTGAGCTATTTCTATTTAATTTACGACCACTTTTACGATGACGCATTTTATAATTCCTTACCTATCAAACCGAGCGTGGTGCTTAAGCACCTAGTACTCGATCATCACCTTTTAAACTAGCTGGAGGCCAATTTTCAAGGCGCATACCCAAAGAAAGACCACGAGACGCTAACACATCCTTAATTTCAGTAAGTGATTTCTTACCCAAATTAGGTGTTTTAAGCAGTTCAACCTCAGTACGTTGAATTAGGTCGCCAATATAATAAATATTTTCTGCTTTCAAACAATTCGCTGATCGAACCGTTAACTCAAGGTCATCCACTGGACGTAAAAGAATTGGATCAACTTCTTCCTCTTCTTCCTCTTGTACAGGCTCTTTCTCGTTATCGAAATCCACAAATACTGCTAACTGTTGCTGAAGGATTGTCGCAGCGCGACGAATCGAATCTTCAGGGTCAATAGTACCGTTTGTTTCAAGGTCAATGACTAACTTATCTAAATCAGTACGCTGCTCTACACGAGCACTTTCAACTGAATATGCAACACGAGCCACAGGGCTGTATGATGCATCTAGCTGAAGCTTACCAATTGCTCGCGATTCTTCATCACTATTTGTACGCTGATCAGCAGGAACATAGCCACGGCCACGCACCACTTTCAAGGTCATATTGATTGACCCCTTGTCACCAAGGTTACAAATAACGTGATCAGGATTCATAACTTCGACATCATGATCAAGTTGAATATCGCTAGCAAGCACAGGACCTGATCCAGCCTTACTCAATGTTAAAGTAGTTTCATCACGAGTGTGCATTACAACCGCAAGACCTTTAAGGTTCAGAAGAATCTCGATGACATCTTCTTGAACCCCTTCAATCGCGCTGTATTCATGCAATACACCATCTATTTCAACTTCAACTACCGCACAACCTGGCATAGATGACAGAAGGATACGACGTAGCGCACTTCCTAAAGTATGGCCAAAGCCTCTTTCTAGCGGCTCCAAGATTACTTTTGCGTGAGTTGCGCTTAACCCTTGAACTTCAATGTTACGAGGATTCAAGAATTCATTAACTGATCGCTGCATATACGCCCCTATACATTAATGTTGTAAGGTCGAGCTTACTTAGAGTAAAGCTCGACAATTAGGTTTTCATTGATGTCTGAAGGTAATTCAGAACGCTCAGGAACAGCTTTAAAAGTTCCTGATAACTTAGCACCATCAACGTCAATCCACTCAGCTGCTGATCGTTGACCAGAAAGCTCAACAGCGCTTTTGATGCGCAATTGATTTTTTGCTTTCTCACGAACAGAAACAGTGTCACCCGCTTTTACTTGATAAGAAGCGATGTTAACAACCTGATCGTTCACAACGATAGCTTTATGCGACACTAGCTGACGCGATTCAGCACGAGTTGAGCCGAACCCCATTCGGTATACAACATTATCAAGGCGTTGCTCTAGAAGTTGCAGCAAGTTTTCACCGGTAGCGCCTTTACGACGTGCGGCTTCCTTGTAATAACCACGGAATTGCTTTTCCAATACACCGTAGATACGACGTACTTTCTGCTTTTCACGAAGCTGAGTACCATACTCTGACAATCGACCACGGCGTGCGCCGTGCTGGCCAGGAGCTGTTTCTAAATTACATTTTGAATCGAGTGCTTTTACACCACTTTTCAAAAATAGATCTGTCCCTTCACGACGGGACAATTTACATTTTGGTCCAATATAACGAGCCATAACTGTTTCCTCTAAACGCGACGTTTCTTAGGTGGGCGACAACCATTGTGTG
>Ga0105348_1000162_pt1 | contig 49250 bp, 42 predicted proteins | sample EN8Hudsemesocosm_2_FD_83504 | JGI IMG/M metagenome (GOLD analysis project Ga0105348, IMG submission 83504) | Methane-oxidizing microbial communities from mesocosms in the Hudson Canyon - EN8C Hudson Canyon | ecosystem: Environmental > Aquatic > Marine > Cold seeps | place: Hudson Canyon... | reverse complement strand
TAAAGTCTGCAAATTGTTTCATTACACTGGAACAGGATGGTGCGCTGTACAACATTTCGTTAGTGATGCCTGTGTAATTCTCAATAAATGTACTGACTCTTTGTCCCGGATTCATCAGCTCCTGAAAGCGTTCTTTAACAACACCATGTTCAAGTCGCACAGCACCAATTTCAATAGCACGGTCTCCCATGTCGGGAGACAAACCTGTTGTTTCAAAATCTAATACAATGACCGTATCGGCTCTCGGCATACTGTAAATCCCCATGTTTACATCAAAAATACATAACCTTATTGTGTTGGGCATCTTATAACACGCTTCTGATCTGTTAAAACCATCATTATTTATTGGAATCAACGCGAGCCTAGAAAACCTGAACTTTTGAGGCTAAGTGGCTTGATCTGCCTAAAAGCGTTCATTTATTATTTCATAAATAGAACGGATTAGCGTACCACTTTTTTCTTCTTTAAGTTGCAATTCAGGTTTATTACTCCCTGCGACTCTCAATAATATTCAGACTCTAAGTGCGCATTAGAGGCTTGTGATTATTAATATAAATATATATAGTTAGGATAACTAATCATATGACGTGCCTGAAAATGAATTCTCTTGAGTATTTTAATAGCCTGATTATTTCGAACATTAGCAAGATTCAGCGGCTGTCTTCAGCCAAGCTTGAGAAGAGCTTAAAAGAACTCAACTTAAGCTTATCAGAATTCAGAATAGTCGGACTGCTATTAGGTGAGAAACTGGGTTACAGCCAGAAAGATCTAGCCAATTTACTTGGAATTACTTCAGCTTCTTTATCTGTATCTATTCAGCGTTTAGAGCGAAAGAAGGTAGTTCAAAGGTTTAATGATAATGATGACCAAAGGGTTAAACGGATTCGAATATCTCCTCAAGTAGATTTTAGTGCAATACACGAAACACTGAGTAAGCTTGAAGAAAGTGCAATACGTGATATCAGCCCAGACGACCTGAACACAACCAAGCGAGTTCTAAAACAGGTATTGCTCAATATAAACCAAGAAACGCATGAAGGGTTAAAGGATATTGAGAAATAATATGCATACTTAAATTTTAGGAACACGTTGTTAAAATCGGCTGGGGTTTTTCTACGGCCTCGTTAGCTTCACCAGTCCGAATTTAGCAAGTCGCAATATTTAGCCTAATTGGATGCTTTAATGGAGATCATTATCTTAAATTTTAAGAATGTAGGGGTGTTTCTTATTTTAGCATTCTTCGTGGTAGTCAGTGTCGGCTGTTCAGGAACCCCGACTTCTTTGGAAAACAAATCGAATCATCATACGAATACAGGGTTTCGTAATTCACCCTATGTGGAAACAGCGTCATCTAAAGGCGTGATGTTCGTTTTGCGTAGAATATGGGGGTCTGCATTTCATCCTACCATTCCTGAAGGTCATCGGATTCCCGAAAATGAGACCATTTTCCAGCTTGAAGAATTTTCAGAAAACAATACGATCACTTGGTTGGGTCATTCAACATTTTTACTTAAAGTTGATGGGAAAACCATTTTAACCGATCCATTTTTAACTAACAGAGCGAGCCCCGTATCATTTATTGGGGGAATTACTCGATACGTTCCTCCAGGAATTTCAATAGAGAACCTTCCTGTAATTAACGCTATTATTATCTCTCACAATCACTATGATCATTTGGACAGACACACGATTTGTGCTTTGCCTAATAGAGAGCATATCGATGTTTTTGTTCCATTGGGTTTGAGGGGGGCATTTATAGAATGTGGTTACAAAAAAGTGCATGAGCTGGACTGGTGGAAGGATAAGAAACTTGATGGTTTGAATATTGTTGCGTTACCTTCGGTTCATGATTCTGGTAGGAGTTTAACGGATAAAGATGACACACTTTGGTCTTCTTGGGCAATTATATCTGGAGCAAAGAAGTATTACTTTGGTGGGGATACTGGATATTCACCCGTTTTTAAGAAGATAGGAGAGAAGTATGATTCTTTCGATTTAGCAATATTACCTATTGGTGCCTATGAGCCGAGAAATCTCATGTGGATGTCTCATGTAACTCCAGAAGAAGCAGTTGAAATTGGAATGGATATAAATGCGGTGAACTTGGTTGGTGGGCACTGGGGAACAATCGAGTTATCAGATGAAGACCATTGGGAGCCGCCAACACGTTTCATATCTGCTGGTGTGCGAGCTGGGTTGAGCTCCAATAATATTTGGGTTATGAAGATTGGAGAAGTACAAAATCTTCCTTAAATGATTGATCACGAATTTGACAAGCGTAATCTGATAGATATTAGAGCACTGAATAAAGCTAACAAAACGCTCTGCCGGACTTTAATATTTACTTTACCTGCAATATCTTGGGTTAAAATTAGCTAGTCCGAATGAGCACTTTTGCTCACTTTCGTAATTTATCTAAAATTTCAAACTAGCTGAAATATCCTAAATTACGCGAGGTCGCTGAGAGGCAACTAAGTGCGAATTTATGACTGTTCTTGCTAGATATTGAGTGACTGCTAAGTTCAATTTCAGTCATTGAAGTTTTAATTTAGCCAGAATTGCGGTAGCTAACAAACTTGCAATATCAATGGCATTACTTTCATGTGGGACCGTAGTACAGGTCACAATATTATTGATATCAGCCTGCTTCATTTCATTATAAGCATCATCAGAGAATAAAGCGTGTACGCCGATACAAACAGGCGCGCTTAAACCATTTTTTATAAGTGCTTCTGCCGTTTTAATCATGGTTTTACCCGTTGAAATAATATCATCAATGAGCACCGGGATATGGTCTTTATAATGCCCCGCTTTAGGGTCAGATACTAGAACGTTTCGGTCACCCATGCGCTCTTTTTGTAAAACAATATAAGGGCAGTCGACAATTTCGGCTGTCGTTTTCGCCCATTGTTCGCTTTCGCTATCGGGTCCGACAATTAAGGGCTGTTTTATATTGTTTTTAATCCACTGAGCGATACTGGAAGTCGCGTGAACGACAGTGGATGAAATACTGTAGATTTCATCCAAACTATTATAACGATGTAAATGTGGGTCAATAGTGATGAGATGATCAATATGCTGGCTGATAAGGTTTGAAAAAAAGCGTGAGGTAATTCCCTCACCATTTTTAAATTGTTTATCCTGACGCATATAGGGTAGGTAAGGGGCGACTAAGGTAATCGTTTTGATACCTAAGTCTTTGAGTGTGTCGCAGAGAAATATCAAAGGCAGTATTTTGGCATTGGGTTGATGCAAATCTGCGATAATAATGGCATTTTGGTTTGAACAATCCCGAGCAATCCGAATGTAAGTTTCGCCATCAGGAAATTCACGACTTTCAATTTGAACGACTGCTCCGTTTATCTTTTCGGCAATGGTAGAAACAAGTGTTTGGCTTGCATTATGTGAAAAAATAAGTGGTTTCAAAGGCCTTCCTCTTCAATTTTAACCGCGTCAGGGTGAGTATTTAGAAAATCCAGAGCATATTCCAATTCGCCTTTGGATTCGGCGTGTATGCTGAATAAGGGGGAGCCTATTTCAACCTTATCACCAAGGTTAGTGCGAAAATCCAAACCAGCTGCGGCAGCTGAAGGTGCACCAGCAAGCTTTGCTAACTTGCTAATAAAACGGTTGTTGATATACGAAATAATACCGACACGATCTGCATAGACCCAATGAATAAATTGGGCTTTTGGCGGTGTTCTCATACCGCCCTGAGCATCGCAAATAGCCTGAAATTTATGCCAGGCTTTACCCGTGTTTAATAATTTTGTAGCTAAATCAATCCCTCTGTCATTCGGGGCTAAACCGCCCATTTCAAGAATTTTTCCTGCAATAACTAAAGAACGGTGGCGTAAATCCTGGGGGGCGGCAGGTTTGTTTTGTAGCGTGAGTAATATATCTCGGGCTTCAAGTGCGGGGCCAATCCCCATACCCACAGGTTGCTGGCCATCTGTAAATAGTGTGTTTATTTTCAGACCTAAAGCCTCCCCGGCTAATTCTAATTGCTTGGCTAGCTTTTGGGCATAAGTCTGACTTCTTACTTTTGCAGTGATACCTACAGGTAAATCGATTAATGCATGTGTCGAGCCTGCAGCCACCTTTTTGGAAATGACCGAAGCAACCAATTGGCCTTCACTATCAAGGTCCAAGGCTCGTTCTACCCTAATCAAAATGTCATCCGCAGGGCTTAAACTGGCTGAACCACCCCAAGCAATGCATCCTCCTTCTTGTTCAACTACTTTGCGCATTTGAGGAATGCTTAAGACCACGGGTGCAAGTGTTTCCATTGTGTCGGCAGTACCAGCGGGTGAGGTGATTGCACGTGAGGAGGTTTTGGGCATGATTAAACCCGCAGCGGTCACAATGGCAACCACAATGGGGGTTGTGCGATTGCCGGGTAGTCCACCTACGCAATGCTTGTCCATGACTTGTTCGGTTCCCCAGTCTAGCTTGGTGCCTGCGTTTACCATAGCGTTGGTCAGGGAGATAATTTCTTGAATATTTAAGCGGCTACCAGCACATGACGTGACAAAGGCAGCCAATTGAATATCCGAATAAGCGCCTCGGATAATGTCATGAATAATATGTTGTGCAGTACTATCAGTAAATGGTGTGCCATATACTTTTCCCCGAACACTGCCCATTGAATCAGCTGGTTTAGCGTGACGGAAATAAGCGCGCTCGCCTTCTTTTGCTGCCAGAAGTTTCCAGGCAGACTCCGACAAACCGGCTTCTTGGTGAGAAAGCACATTATCAGTGACCACATTAACGGTGGCAATAATACTGTTATGCTCGGTAGAAATACGTACGCGTGAATGCGCATAAAAACCTTCAGACCGACAAACGTGGCAATCCTTGCGCATATAGATGACCGGTTCTTGATGGGTATCGATATGCATTCGTCGTAGCTGCAGAAAGTTTAATTCAGCTGAACTTTCTGTGTTGATACTTGTTGTTTCGGTATTATGATTATTCATCTTTGTAGTATGCATGACCTGTCAAAGCCTGGGAATGATATTTTTGAATTGAATTGATCCAGATTTTTTTTATCAAACAAAACAAAGCCTGAACTCGCATTGAATGTTGCCATAAACCCAAACAGGCACAATAATAAGATTAGATGATCGCTTTTCCAGCTTAACTCATTGTCATTCCCGTAGTCTTTTTAGCCGGAGTCTATTCCTTCTATTATGGCTAGGGAAAAGAATACTGGAGTGACGAGTCTAAGTAATTTATAAAAGGATGCAGCTAGTGATGAAAATTCAATTTCTAGGCGGTGCTGGGACGGTAACCGGCTCAAAATACCTTTTGACGATTGGTAATAAAAAGATCCTGGTTGATTGTGGTTTATATCAAGGCGTTAAAAATTTAAGGATGAAAAACTGGGAAAAATTTCCAGTTGAGCCATCTAGTATACATGCTATTTTACTTACGCATGCGCATATTGATCATAGCGGTTACATTCCTGCAATGAGGCGTGCCGGTTTTAAAGGTACCATTTTTTGTTCCAGCGGTACCTTCGACTTATGCAAAGTACTCTTACCTAATTCAGGTTATTTGCAAGAAGAAGATGCGCGCTACGCGAATAAGAAAAGATTCTCAAAACACTCTCCCGCACAGCCTTTATATACGGAAGAAGATGCCATAGCCTCCTTAAAGCTTTTCAACGCTGTCAGTATGAATAATGAAATAGGGATAGATAAAGATGTTATTGCGATCTTTACGCCTGTAGGGCATATATTGGGGGCATCAGCGATTCAGATAAAAGCTTTAGGTAAAGTGATCACTTTCAGTGGTGATGTGGGTCGCAGTAAAGATCTGGTTATGAATCCACCTCAGCCACTTGCCGCAACAGATTATCTAGTTGTTGAATCTACTTATGGAGATCGTTTGCATGAAGAAACTGATCCATTTGAGTACCTAGAAAAAATTATCAATGAAACTAGTAAACGAGGGGGGGTTGTACTCATTCCTTCATTTGCTGTTGGACGAGCACAGATTAATTTATATGTGCTACAACTGCTTAAACAAAGCCAAAGAATTCCAAATTTACCGATATACCTGAATAGCCCAATGGCTATTTCAGCTACCGAGATTTACAGTCGGCACAAAAAAGAACATAAATTATCGGCAGAACAATGCCAATTGATTGATGACGGTACTAAATTTGTAAGAACACCGGAAGAATCGATTGAACTGAATGCTAGTTCTTACCCATCCGTCATTGTTTCAGCTAGTGGTATGGCGAGTGGAGGGCGCGTTTTGCATCATCTTAAATCGCTCGTGTCACATCATCGAAATAGTATTGTGTTTATTGGTTACCAAGCACCAGGGACACGTGGGGCTGCCTTGGTGAGTGGCGCGACGCAGATAAAAGTGCATGGTGAGTACTTACCGGTGAAAGCCAAAATTTTTCATAATGGTAGTTTGTCTGCTCATGGCGATTATGCGGAAATAATAGCTTGGCTGAAACAATCAAAAATTTCGCCAAAAAGAGTTTTTGTGACGCATGGTGAGCGTACTGCAGCTGATTCGATGCGCTTGAAGTTAAAAGATGGTTTTGGGTGGAATGCCTGTGTGCCTGAGATTGGCGATGAAATTGAGTTATAAATAGCTTTTTTGGAAAATCTTAATGATAAAAATGGATAAAACACAAGGAACAATAGGCCTAAGCTCAGAAGAAGCGGCTGAAAGATTAAAGCACTACGGTCACAATCAGTTACCCGAAAAACAAAGTGATAGTCTGTTTCATATCTTTATCTACCAATTCAACAGCCCCTTTATTTATGTCTTGTTTGCTGCTGCCTTGGTTTCTTTTGGTTTATCGCAAAACCTTAATGGTATTTTTATATTTGCCGTTTTGCTGCTAAATGCCTCCATTGGCACGATTCAGGAATATTCGGCACAGCGGGCGGCTGAAGCATTAAAAAAGATGGTGCCCCAGTATGCTTTTGTTATTCGGGACGGCATAACCAAAAAAGTCTGCGCGACAGATATTGTATTAGGTGACCGGGTTTTGCTGGAGTCGGGTGACAAAGTACCCGCTGACTTAAAGCTAATTCAAAGCCAGGAATTGCTAATTAATGAATCTATTCTGACTGGGGAATCTCTTGCTGCAGCTAAACTTGCTGGAAGTGATTTTGATACAAATGCCCCCTTGGCGGAGCAGAAAGGTATTGCGTTTGCTGGCACGATTGTTAGTCATGGGCGTGCTCAAGGGGAGGCGATTGCAACAGGAGGACGCTCTCAAATAGGCCAGATTGCAACCCAAGTGGGTGTAAAAGAACGTATTAAATCGCCACTCCTTAAGCGCATTGAAGGTTTTACCGTCAAAATATCCTATGCCATTTTAGTGGTGATTGCGGCGCTTTTCGTTATAACACTAGCGCGTGGTGCAAGCTTGGGGGATGTGTTTTTACTTGGGGTCGCGTTGGCAGTATCGGCTATTCCAGAAGGCTTGCCAGCTGCGATTACGGTTGCGCTAGCCATTGGTATGCGCCGTATGGCGAAGGTGAATGTGATTGTTCGTAAACTTGTTGCCGTCGAATCCCTGGGCTCCTGTACTTATATTGCATCAGATAAAACCGGTACGCTCACTGTGAATGAAATGACGGTCAAACAAGTGCAGCTCTTTGATGGACAAACGTATGCTGTTTCAGGTGAAGGTCTTGACATGCATGGTGAATTTTCTTCTAAGTCGGCTCAGGATTTTGATCAGAGTCTTGATCTGCAATCTGGCACTGATGCCCTCAATAATTTAGTTTGTAGTGCAATGTTAGCCAATGAGGCCGAGCTGGTTTTCAAAGATGACAAATGGCAGGCGAGTGGCGATGGAGTTGACTTGGCTTTTTTAGTGATGGCAGCCAAGTACGGTTATGATATTCAGCAAGCGCATACAAATTATCCGGAATTAGGCCGTATTCCCTACGAATCAGAAAATGCTTTTTCAGCGAGCGCAAACTTGGTAAACGGTAAAGCTGTGCTGCATGTTAAAGGCAGTGCTGAAAAAATATTAGCCATGTGTGCCTTTGCCTATGATGGGCAAGCGCTTAAGCCATCAGGCATTGAAAAACAGGCCAATGAAATGGCTCGTAATGGTTATCGGGTGCTGGCAGTGGCTTGCGGAGACTTGCCTGATGACATATTTAAACCCGATATGGAAATCAAAAAACTGTCATTTATTGGTTTACTAGGCATGATTGATCCTTTAAGACCAGAAGCCTTTGATGCTGTTAGCCAATGCCGTAGTGCGAATATAAAAGTAGCCATGATCACCGGCGATCACCCTCAAACAGCTTTAGCCTTGGCGCGTGAATTGGATATCTGTGATGAAAATACAACTGTTGTGACCGGTCATGATATTGCTGAAGCTGTGAGAAAAGAGGGTGATTATTTAGATAGACTGGTGGCATCGTCGCAAGTTTTTGCAAGGATTGAGCCCATGCAAAAACTTCAAATCGTTCAACAGTTAATTAAACAGGGTCATATTGTTGCCGTGACCGGTGATGGTGTAAATGATGCGCCCGCACTTCGTCATGCGCATGTTGGGATTGCGATGGGGCTGCGGGGCACAGATGTTGCTCGGGAAAGCAGTGAGTTAATTCTGACCGATGATAACTTTTCCTCCGTAGTGCAGGGCATCAAGCAAGGGCGTATTGTTTACAATAATATTCGTAAAGTGATTTTCTTGTTAATTTCGACGGGTGCCGCCGAAATCACGCTGTTTATTTTAAGTGTTTTGTTTAGCTATCCCATGCCTTTATTTCCCATTCAATTATTATGGTTGAATTTAGTAACCAACGGTATTCAGGATATTGCACTGGCTTTCGAACCTGAAGAAGGGAATGAATTACAGCAAAAGCCACGTCCTCCGAAAGAAGCTATTTTTAATCGTCTGATGTTAGAGCGCGTGATGGTAAACGCCGTAGTTATGGGGGGGCTGGCTTTTAGTATTTTTGTTTTATCCATAGGCCAAGGCTTGGCCGTAGATGCGGCCAGAAACATCACTTTGTTATTGATGGTCTTGTTTGAAAATGTACATGTGCTTAATAGCCGTTCCGAAACTCAGTCTATCTTCAAACAGCCTTTCTTTAGTAATCCGTTACTACTATTTGGTATGTTAACGGCCCAGGCACTGCATATTGCCGCGATGTATACCCCGGGTTTGAAAGATATTCTACAAATACAACCCGTCACTTTTGAACTTTGGGGAAGTTTGCTGAGTGTTGCTTTGGTTTTGATCGTGGTAGACGAAATGCATAAAAAAAGACTTTCCTTACATAGATAATTTAATGTTTTTTGAGTAAAAAATGGACCCATTCGAATATTTATTATTTATTTCTGGAATTGGTATTTTCCTATTTGGCATAGACCAGTTAGAAAATGCATTGAAATCCTTAAGTAGCCGCCCACTAAAACTGCTGCTACGCAAGCACACCAATAACCCGATAAAAGCTATCTTTGGTGGTACTTTTGCAACAGCAATCTTGCAAAGTAGTTCTGTTGTAGGCTTGATGGTACTTGCTTTTGTGGGGGCTGGCATTCTGGATATGCGCAATGCCCTGGGTGTTATTCTGGGCTCAAACTTAGGTACCACTTTTACTGGCTGGGTCGTGGCCACACTAGGATTTAAATTAAATCTAGCCTCGTTTTATTTACCGCTTATGGGCTTGGGTAGTCTGGGGTTAGTAAGCTTTCGTTTAGAAAGTAAAACACGTTATTTCAGCCGCTTATTACTCGGCTTAGGGCTGCTATTAATGGGCTTGGTACTGATGAAAAACAGTATTGAAACCTTTTCAAATAGTTTCGATATTTCAGTTTTCAGCCAGTACGGCATTTTGGCGTTTTTCCTGGTAGGCGTTATTTTTACGGCTATTATCCAGTCCAGTTCGGCCACGATGATGATTACCCTGAGCGCCTTGAATGCGAATGTAATCGGCCTTGAAGCTGCTGCAGCCTTAATTATTGGTGCTGATTTGGGAACGACAGGCACGGTGATGTTAGGTGCGGTCAAAGGCTCCCCCACAAAGCGTCAGGTTGCCGGTGCGCACTTTCTGTTCAATTTAATTACCGATCTTAGTGCATTGCTATGCTTGCCACTTTTGCTGGTGATTGTGACCGAGGTGTATAATCTGGATGATCCCCTTATTGCATTGGTGGCTTTGCACAGCACCTTTAATATTATCGGTATTTGTTTGTTTTTACCTTTCTTGAGTAAATTCTCGAAGCTGCTAGAAAAGATTTTCAAAGAAGATACCAGTGCGGTGAGTCAGTTTATTAAAAATGTACCGACACAAGAAGTTGAAGAATCCGTGCTTGCGTTGGAGCAGGAAACCAAACATTTGTTCAGTCGTGTTTTTCAACTCAACCTGATCTGTTTTAAAATTTCCCTTGAAGATATAAAACAAAACTCGGTGATCGGTTTTGCTTATGAAAATGACAATAATCACTTCGATGAAGGCTATGAAGAAATTAAACAGCTTGAAGGTGAGATGATTGAATTTGCTTACAATGTTCAAAAGAGTGATGTAGATATCGCTTACACGGCACGAATAGAGCAATTGCTGGAAACGGTGAGAGATGCTGCCTATGCGGCTAAAGAAATTAAGGATATACGTCATGACCTGGTTTATATTCGCCAGTCTGAAAGCCATTTTATTTATGAAATAAATAAGCAGCTTAGTGAGCAAACTTATGATTTTTATACCATGGCGAACGAACTCTTTAACCCACATAATAAAGTGATATTGCAAGAAAATTATGACCAACTAAAAAAAGATGTTGAAAAATATCGGGATAAGCTTACATCATCGATTTATCGAAGCAGTGCTGAGTATAAGATTACAGAGCAAGACTTATCCACTTTGTTAAATGTAATTGGTGAGCTTTCGCTGTCAAATACGCTTTTGCTCAGGGCGATGCAAAGCTACTTGTTTCAAAATGAATCAAGCCAGCATATCTCGAAGTTGGTTTAGCTTTAGCCTTGATTTATCATAGACAAGGCCTAAGCTTGAGAGATATTCAAGAAGGTTATTGAATGCTACAAATGTAAGGAGTATGACTGGATGGCAGAGAGTAGGCCAATTTCCCAAAAAAAATCATTCAAACAGCCTCAGCACGCGGAGCTAAAACAAAGTGTGGCTTGGCTGCGCCAAGCTGTGTCACAAATTACAACGCTCAATATTCCTGCTAACCCCGAAAATTATAGCCTTTGGTATGACTATTTCTCTGGCAGAAAACCGGCCTTAAAAGGTGAGCTTGATAAGCGTCTGAAAGCAAAATCCCCCTTCACCGATGATGTTAATCATGAACTATATTATCGCTTTTTTGTTGAAGGTGCTGAACGCCAGCTTTCGGATATTCGTAATGCTATTCGATCCCTGATCGAGCAGCTAGGTGGGCAGCTGGGTGAGATTACCCAGGGAATGGATGGTTATGACCAGTTATTGGTTTCGTGTGAAGCTCAGCTGGAAAAAGATCAAGATGTTGAGGCATTAAACCAGATGGTTAATACCTTATTAAAAGAAACACGTCATACCCGAGAGTCGAATCAGCAATCATTGAAAAATATTTCAAAGTTAAATAGTGAAATAAATGATATGAAACATTGCTTAGAAAAATTGAGTGAAGAAGCCTTGGAAGATGCATTGACGGGGGTGGCCAATAGGCGAGCATTTAATCGGGAACTAAAATCAGTTTTGGATGAAAGCTGCAAAAAATCAGAAAATTGCCTGTTGTTACTAGATATAGACCGTTTTAAGCTAGTTAACGACGAACATGGACATTTAATAGGCGATAGAGTGCTTCGATTTGTCGCACAAATGATAAAAGAAAGCGTTAAAGGCGGAGATTTTGTTGCGCGTTATGGCGGTGAAGAATTTGCTGTCATTTTCCCCAATACAAACTATCAAGGCGGCTTAGCGGTTGCGCGTACCATCATTCAAACAGTTGCCAAGCGACGCCTTACCTTAAACAAAGAAGGCCGTAAATTGGGGCGAATTACCCTGTCTGGCGGCTTGAGTTTCGTTAGAGCCGGTGACACTGCTGATTCTTTAATCGAAAGAGCCGATACTTGCATGTATAAAGCCAAGTCGAACGGAAGAAACACTGTCGTAGGGGTTGATATTTAATCGTCATTTTTTCTTTTCATACGTTCTAAAACTTTAAGATTTGTGTTCATCGAAGCACAGGTAATATTAACGAGTTGATTGTCCTGTAAAGGTGAGCCACTTTGACTTTGTAAAAGCTTATGTTGCCCTAGTATGATGCCATCCCTCAAAGGGGAAAATACAGCATCTAATGTTGATTCTTCTGCCTCTAATAAATAAGTTTCACAACTTGAAGGTAAGCCCCATTGCTTGCATATATCATGACAAAGTTTCCAGCTTTGGTGATGAATAATTGATTTGATCAAATAAGGTTCTATTTCGCCTAATTCAGGGTGCGTTTTTTCATAACCAAGTAATGTGCGATAAATGACAAGATAAGCGAGTGAGGGCAATAAACCGAGTAAGTATAAAGGCCCTGGGTCACGGCCTTTTACCTGCGCATACCAATGACTCGCGGTGGCAGAAAAAGTTGCCCATTTCCAAGCTCGTTGGCTAAATGGCCCTTCCTTGCTACCGTCGCCTTTTAACATCGGCAACATGATAGTAGACGAAATAATATTACGAATACCTTGCCGTCCTAAGATGAAAACAGCTTGTTCTATGCTTTCAACATCATCTGAAGAGCGCCTAAAAAAGGATGAATTTGCTGTTTTCAATATTTGAGACATTAAAGCCGGGTCAGACAGTAGAATTTTTGATATCTGAGTGTGAGATGAGTTTTCGTCATTCAATAATTTAATCAACATAGGCAGAGAGCTTGGTTGACGTGGAATTAATATTGAATCCTTCAGATCGTGCTTTATAAATTTAAGCAGTTTACGTTTTTTATCATCCAACTCTGTATTGTTGACATGCTTAGCTTCGATGGTTGGAGGTGGTATCGGGCTATCTAGTAACCAACTAAAGAATGCAGATTCAAGTTCCTCGGTATATAAAGACTTTTGATCAATATTGAGTTCTTCGCTAGGTACACTTTCTACATTTGAAGCATCGATTTTAACTTGTTCAGTTTGTAAGTTACGGGCAATTTTTTGCTCATTTTTTAAAGGCTTGTTAAAAATCCATCTAATCCAAGCATAAGACATAGTTGTGTATTCCTCATAGTGGCATTATTGAAAATACAGGCGGCAGAAAAGTATTTAGGTAGACTGATCTATCAAGTTAAGGATAGCAAAGCGCTTATGTCAAAGAAGAGTAAGGTTTGAATGGTGTTTGCTTAAGCTTAAATGTTGGATTTGTTCCAATTTTTGGCACGATAAAATTCAACAAATTCTTGGTAATGGGTCAGCATAGCGCCAGTCGATAATACGCTTTCCGCCAAATTCTGTTTTTAATTGCACAAACTGGTGCTCATCTTCAATTACTTCACCAATAATGGCTGCGTCTTGTCCCTTTGGGTGTGATTGCATGGAAGCAAGAAGTGATTCTGCTTGATCTGGCGGACAGATCGCGATTAATTTACCTTCATTGGCAATGTACATGGGGTCTAGTCCTAAAATTTCGGAGGTTGCAGTGACTGCTGCTTTTACTGGGATCTGAGCTTCATCGAGTAACATGCCCGTTTTAGCGATTTGGCTTAATTCGTTTAAGGTTGCGGCTAGTCCTCCACGGGTTGGGTCACGCATACAGCGAATTGTTGGACAAGCTTTTATCATGACGGCCACCAGATCATGCAAGGCTTGAGAATCGGATCGTAACTCGCTGGAAAAATTCATATCCTGGCGGGCTGACATTATCGTTGTACCATGGTCACCAATAGAACCATTGATGAGTATTTTGTCGCCCACTTGAATGTTAGATGGCTTGAGTGTCAGTTCATTGCTAACCACGCCGATACCCGTGGTATTAATATAAATACCGTCGCCATGGCCTTTTTCAACGACTTTTGTGTCTCCAGTAACAATAGGGGTGTTGCATGCTTTTGCTGCTTCTGCCATTGAATGCACAATGCTTTGCAAGTCAGATAATGGAAAGCCTTCCTCCAAAATAAAGCCAGCCGTTAAATAAAGCGGCTTGGCACCAGACATGGCTACATCATTAATAGTGCCATGTACTGATAAACTGCCAATGTCGCCTCCTGGGAAGAATAAGGGGGAGACTACGTGGCTATCAGTCGCCATGACGATCCTATTGCCAGGGAGTGTCATTAAAGCTTGGTCATTTTTCTGCTGTAAATACTCATTATCAAAGACGGGTAGAAAGAGCTGGTCAATCAATTCAGACATAGCACGCCCACCGCTACCATGGGCCATTTCTATCGTACCTTTTTTTATATCAAGCGCCATGTGTGTTCTACCTGTTTGTGTGAGGTTTGTAGTGATGAGGTTGATAGGTATAATAAGCCGCGCAAGCGCCTTCGGATGAAACCATACACGAGCCTAATGGGTTTTCAGGTGTGCAGGGATTATTAAATAGTTTGCAGTCAGTGGGTTTCTTTTGGCCGGTTAATACGGCAGGACATTCACAGGCTTTATTATCGCAGCTTGTCGTTTTTGATAAGTGAAAGCACTGTTCGGCATCGAGATGCTTGAATTTAGCTTTTATTTTAATGGCACTGAAAGGCATTTCACCCAAGCCGCGCCATTCAAAACGTTCTCTTAGCTCAAAGTATTCAGCCATTAAAGCTTGTGCTTTAGCATTACCTTCGGCACTTACTGCGCGTGTATATTGGTTTTCGACCTGAAAGCTTTGTTGGTTTATTTGTTTGATCAGCATCAGGATAGATTGCAGGATATCGAGCGGTTCAAAACCCGAAATCACAATGGGCACCTGAAAGTTTTTTGCGAGTGTCTCGTAAGGGCTTGAACCAGTAATGACACTAACATGCCCAGGGCCGATTAAACCGTCAAGTACTTTGATACCAGCATGTTTTGCGGGTTCAAGAATGCCCTTAATAGCGGGGGGGGTGAGCACATGGTTACAGAAAATAAAGAAGTTGTTCAGTTTTAATTTTAGAGCTTGTTCAATAATGACGGCTGTAGGCGGGGTAGTGGTTTCAAAGCCGACTGCAAAGAATATGACTTGTTTATCCGGTTCATCCTGAGCGATTTTGAGTGTGTCGGCTGGGGAGTAGATCATACGTACATCGGCACCCAGGCTTTTAGCCTTGAGCAGGCTCATTTTCCCGCTGCCTGGTACACGCAGCATGTCCCCATAGCTGCATAAAATAACATTGGGTCGCATGGCTAGTTCAATAGCTGCATCAATACGTTTAATGGGTAACACGCAAACCGGACAGCCAGGCCCATGCAGCATTTTTACATTTGTGGGTAGAAGGTCGGGGATACCATAACGAAATATGGTATGGGTATGGCCGCCGCAGAACTCCATTAAACGGTATTGTTGTTCAGGCTTGACCTCTGATGCGATCTGTTGGGCTATTTGTTGGGCTAGTACACCGTTCCGAAATTCGGATATGTATTTCATTAAATTCCCCCCTCAGCAAACAATTTAAGCGTTTCTTCGGCCTCTTCCTTGTCCAACTTATTCAGCGCATAACCTACATGTAAAATGACATAATCGCCCACTTCAATATCATCAACCAAAGCTAGAGAAATGGTGGTTTTAACGCCACTCAAATCAACAATTGCTTGTTGGTCTTCAAGTAGTTGCTCTACTTTTACAGGCACCGCTAAACACATCTTGTGAAGATCCTTTTATTAATATTCTTGTTTTAATAGCTCAGAGGCAATCCAGGCTTGACCTAAACTGATACCGCCATCATTGGCAGGTACTTGTTCAGGAAAGTAAGTTTTGAAACCTGCCAAACTTAAACGATTTTTTAATCCATCGCGTAAAATACTATTCTGAAAACAGCCTCCTGAACATACTACTGTTCGGGAAACGTTGTTTTTTGCAGCCCAAATGATCCATCGTAACAAACCATCGATCAATTCGGAATGAAACTGTGCAGCAGCTGTTTGAGTATTTGCCCCCAGAATCATAGGGATGATCGGGTAAAGGTTTAACATACCAGCTTTACTTAGTGTTGCCAGTTGTTTTGTTTTTGGTAGTTCACCAAACTGTTCACAATAAAAACCCGCCAATTGTTCAACTTGCATAGCTGCCTGGCCTTCAAAACTTACTTTGCTACGGATATTAAGTATTGACGCAATAGCATCAAACCAACGGCCCGCGCTGCTACTTGTTGGGTGCTGGGTTTGTGTAATGAATTTTTCCATCGCAGGATTATCAAATACGGATTGATTCAGCTCAGCAAATGCTTGGTAATGTTGCTTATCAGGCAGTTGAGATAAAAGGGCCGCGCCCAGTCGCCATATCTCCTTGGTGGCGATGTCTCCGCCAGGTAGGGCGAGTGGAGACAAATGACCAATGCGTTTAAGCTTGGAGGTAGAGCCATAAAATAGTTCACCGCCCCAGGCCGTATTGTCATCACCCAGCCCTACGCCATCTAAGGCTAAGCCAATAATGGTTTCATTTTTATTGTCATTATCCGTGAGGTGTTCAGCAAGCACTGCTGCAATATGTGCCCGATGATGCTGGATTTTAATGAGCGGAATATTATGCGCCTGGCTATATTCTTCAGCAAAACGGCTGCTGTAAAAATCAGGGTGAAGGTCGCATGCGATAGCTTGTGGTTTAATGCCTAATATCTGTATATAACGTTCAAGTGAGGTTCTGAAATGTAAGCAGCTTTCAATACTTTCAAGCTCGCCGATATGCGGGGATAAATATGCTTTGTCACCTTGGGTCAGACAAAAGGTGTTCTTTAAAAATGCACCGCAGGCCAATATGGATGGGCCGGATTCAGGAAGTATAATGGTTTGAGGGGAAAAGCCTCTTGCACGTCTTATAATACTTTGTGAACTCACAACAGAGTCATCGCAAGGGGCGATAATGTCACGATCATGCAGCAGAAAGTAGTCTGCAATATTCGCGAGCTTATTTAGGCAATTTTCATTATCAAAAATGAGAGGCTCACCCGATAGGTTGGCACTTGTGACCACTAATACAGTATCGTTTACCCGCTTGTTAATAGCGTCTGGCCAATCATTATCTTGTGCCGGTTTTGTAAGACGTGACAAGGCCTGAAACAATAAATAATGAATGGGCGTGTAGGGTAACATGCAACCAATTTCACTCACTTCAATAGCGATATGTTGAAGCTGTTCATCACAGCTTGCTTGCTTGGGTAGCAACACAATTGGTGCTGGGCTGCTGCCGAGTAATTTTTCTGAAGCGTCTGAAATTTTGGCGAATGTGTTAAGCGAGTGGGTATTCAATGCCATCAGTGCAAAAGGTTTATCGGGCCGGTGTTTGCGAGACCTTAACGTTTTAACCGCCTCTACATTGCGTGCATCGCACATTAAATGAAAGCCCCCAATACCTTTTACCGTCACAATTTTACCTGCGTGTAGTTGGCGTGCGGTTTCAGCTATTTCATCATCACAGGCTATAACGCGCCCATTAGCTTTGTGTAAACTCAGTTTAGGTCCGCAGTTTTTACACGCGTTTGGCTGGGCATGAAAGCGACGTTGTGAGGGTGACTTGTATTCTGTTTTACATATCGGGCACATCTCGAATTTGGCCATGCTGGTGGCTTTTCTGTCATAGGGGAGGGTCTTGATTAAACTATAACGGGGGCCGCAGTCTGTGCAGTTAATAAATGGGTAATGGTAGCGCCTGTCTTGAGGATTAAATAATTCTTTTAAACATGCATTGCAGGTACGTTGGTCGGTCGGAATGTTTTTTGTAGGATTTAATTGTGTGGTATTTAGGCTGGCTTTTATTTCGAAATGTTTCGGGGTAATGTATTGCTCAGTGCTTGACTCTTTGCGTGTGATAGAATCGATACGCACATGGATCGGGTGTTCAAGCAACAAGGACTGATGAAATTGTTCCAAAGCACTAAGAGGGCCGAAAATTTCAATATGAACGGCGCTAGCGTCATTCGCCACATGGCCTTTTAAACCTAAATTAGACGCGAGTTTATAAACAAAAGGCCGAAAGCCGACGCCTTGTACATTTCCTGTTATTTTTAGGCTTTGGTGTATCATATTAATTCTGTAGATTTTCGGTCAACAATTTTATTAGTTAAAAATTGTTGCCACAGCTCAAAACCTTCTCCCGTCTTGGCTGAGATAAGAATTACCTCAATCTCTGGGTTAATGCGGCGCGCATAATCGATAGTAAGGTCTGTGTCGAAATCTACATAAGGTAGCAGGTCAATCTTGTTGATGAGCATCAGCTTAGCAACACGAAACATATCGGGGTATTTCAAGGGCTTATCATCACCTTCGGTTACCGATAACACCACCACTTTTGCAAGCTCACCCAAATCAAACGCCGCAGGGCAAACTAGGTTGCCTACATTTTCAATAAATAACAGGTCGGTCGTGTCTAAAGGAAACTGTTCTAGAGCATGTCCCACCGTGTGCGCATCTAGATGGCAGCCTTTACCCGTGTTAATTTGCACCGCCATAGCACCAGCGGCACGAATGCGTTCGGCATCATTATCTGTTTGCTGATCACCTTCAATCACCGAAATCGTTTGTTTCGTCTGTAGGGCTTTAATCGTCTGCGTAAGTAAGGAGGTTTTACCTGAACCAGGGCTAGATACCAAATTAAATGCCGCAATTTTATATCTTAAAAGTGTCGCGCGGTTGAGTGCTGCATAACGATTGTTTTTGCTAAAAATGTTCTGCTCAACTTCAATGATCCTTGCTTGATCATGGCTGTGTTCGTGTTCGTGTTCGTGTTCGTGTTCGTGTTCGTGTTCGTGTTTGTGGCTACTGCCACAGCCGCAGGTTGTACACATATTAAAACTCCTAACGCATTAATGTACTTCTAAAGATTTAATCCTAACTTGGTCACCTTGGGTAATATCCAAGCCAAATTTTCCACAATACGTACATGGATCGTAAAGGTATTCTATACGACTGGTTGTTTTGCAGTGCAGGCATTGTCCCATACCTTCGCTGGCTATAATTTCTAAAACGGCACCTTCTACCAGACTACCCGCCATCACTGCATCAAAGCAAAATTCCATGGCCTCGGCTTCAACATGCGAGAGCTTGCCGACTTCCAACCACACTTTTGATACGCGCTCAAAACCATCTTCTTTTGAACGCTGAACGATCATATCCAACATGTCTTCGGCTAATGACAGCTCATGCATGAGTCTGACTCGTTAACCAAGTTTGGAAGAAGCGTAAAGCTGCTTGCAGGTTTGCGTTTGCAGGTGCTGACAAACATTCCTCAAACTGGTCAAACTCATAACCCAATATAGCGAGTACAAAAGCCTTGGGTGACTTATTGTACAATGTCTCGCAGAGTCTGATAACACCATTTGGGCTTAGGCTATGGCTGCCTAAACCTGTGTCGTTGGTGTTTTCTATTTGTTCAAATAAAAACGGAATCTCTTTATCTTGGTTGCTATTGAGTTTGCTAATTTGTCCTGAATTCAGGCAAGCATCTACAAAAATAACTTGCTCATAGTCCTGTGCATCATAAGCGTCTTCTACCGTGAGTTGGTAGTTGCTGCGTAAATGTACTTGCTCCGTTTCAAGGTGGGAAAGCTGTTGAATAAAAGCAGGTCCTAAACCATCATCCTGTCTACCAGGGTTGCCATAACCAATAATGAGTGTGCGTGCGTGTTTATTTGCTGACAAACTGGCTACCTGTGACGATTAAATTATTGTCGGCATCAAATAATTCTACTACTAAAGGCATTTGTCCGAGTGCGTGAGTAGCGCAGGATAGACAAGGGTCATAAGCGCGTACCGCCACTTCAATATGGTTCAGCATGGCTTCGCTAATGCGGGATTTACCGGAAATATATTTTTTAGCGACATCGGTGACGGCCAGATTCATCGCGGTGTTATTATGAGTGGTTGATACGATCAAGTTGCAATAGGTGACTTGATCATTTTCATTGACTTTATAGTGATGAAATAACGAACCTCGCGGCGCTTCAATTACCGCGATGCCTTCTTCACGACGCTCACCTTTGAGTATTAAGTCGCTACCTTGCAGGTCAGGGTCGTGTAACAGTTCTTTGATCTTTTCAACACAATGCAGTACTTCAATCATTCGCGCCCAGTGGTAGGCGAGTGTCATATTGGCAGGTTTGTGTTTTGAAAATTCTCTAAATTCTGCATGCCTGGCATTGGCAAGTGGGGTGTCGATAAAACTAATGGTATTCATACGCGCCAGTGGGCCTACGCGATACCAGCCATCAAGATTTCCTCGACTCTTGATAAAAGGAAATTTCATATAGGACCAAGGCTTAACTTCTTCCATAATGAACTGATCAAAATTTCGGTAATCCATGTGGTCAAAAATCAGGTTTCCATTAGCGTCTATCGCTCGTAAACCACCATCGTAAAGATCCAGCGCGCCATCTTCCCGAACCAGAGACATGTGGTTGGATTTAAAATTGCCAAAGCTTTCAACCAAGCCTAAATGTTCCAAAGTATAGTTTTTACTAATGTCGACGGCTTCTTGTGACCAGACAATCATCTGGTCAATATCTTTTAATAATGCATCTCTTTCAACGAGTGATAAGTTTTTATTGATTCCACCTGGCACGGCACTGTTACCATGAATTTTTTTACCTGCGGTATGTAATATTACTTCCTGTCCGTATTTGCGCATGAGTACGCCTTTTTTAGCCAGGTCGGGGAACTCTTTTATGATGGAAAAAATATTGCGTTTTTTGGCCGGGGCTGAAAATCCAAACAGTAAATCGGGAGAACAAAGATGAAAAAAGTGCAGCACATTGCTTTGCATCACTTGGCCGTAATGCATGAGTCGGCGCATTTTTTCAGCAGTCGGTGTAAGTTGATCCACTCCTACAATCATATCCATGGCTTTAGCCGCTGCTAGGTGATGGCTCACCGGACAAATGCCACAAAGGCGTTGCACGATAACGGGCACTTCCCACAATAAACGCCCCTGGATAAAACGCTCAAAACCGCGAAATTCAACAATATGCAAACGGGCTTCAGTTACCTCGTTATTTTCATCCAAATGTACTGTTACCTTACCGTGACCTTCAACACGGGTGATGGGCTCAATTTCCAGTATGCGGGCTTTTTTGGTTTTCATAGTTGTCACTCAATCATACTTAATTAGCGCATAATCCAATGCAGGTGCTTCATTTCTCACCAAGGCATTTAAAGCCTGCCAGATGGTTTCACCAGAAGGTGGACAACCTGGTATTTGGTAATCAATTTTTACCACATCCACACAGGTATAAACCTTGTCCAGTAGTAGGGGCAGGGCTGGGTCATTGGGAATCTGGTTTTCGGGGTTTAACACTTTTGGTGTGCAATAGGCTTCTTCTAAGCATTCCCGTAAAGGGTCATCGGAATGCATAATGGCGTTACGCATAACAGGTAGACCACCCATAATGGCGCATTGACCAACGGCGACTAAAATATCGCAGTTTTGTCTGAACTCCCGCAACACGTGTACGTTTTCTTCGTTGCAGCAGCCTCCTTCAATTAATCCGATATCACAGCGGCGGGTGAATTTTTTTAAGTCGTTCAGTGGGGATCGGTCAAATTCGACCAGCTCAAGTAAATCAAAAATACGCTCATCAATATCTAACAACGACATGTGACAGCCAAAACAACCAGCCAGCGAGGTGGTGGCGATGCGTTTTTTCTTCATGGCATGTCCTTATTAAAACAGCCTGGATCAATCTGGTGTACTTTAATAAGTTTGTCTGAAGAGGGATTTCCAGGTGATTCAATACTTGAACCGATTTTATCCATGTCATACTGACGTTCACCCACCGGTGCAAAAAAACCTTCACCCTTGCGAATAATGCAGCCAACAGGACACACCTCATGTGACATAGCATAATCACTTAACTCAGCATTCGTATCAGCCAGGCAATCACCATTTACACCAATGCGTTTATGAATGCCTCGGCCGATATATTCAAATACATTTTTACCATCCACATCGCGGGACGCGCGTATGCAACGACCACAGAGAATGCAGCGGTTATTGTCGAGTGCGATGTCAGGGTGACTGGCATCTACCGGACGCACGGGCTGTAAATAAGGGTAGGTAGTGGCTTGCGAAATACCAAAACGATAGGCCATGGCTTGTAACTCACACCGTCCGCTTGCTTCACATATTGGGCATAAATGGTTGCCTTCGTGAAATAACATACGAACTAGGTCTTTACGGTAGCCTTGAATTTCATTTGTCTCATGTTCAATATTTGCGCCATCTTCGACGGGTTGTGTGCAAGCGGCAACGACTCTGCCATTTACTTTTACCGAACAGACACGGCAACTTCCTTGTGGAACAAGGCCTTTTGAATCACAAAGACGAGGAATATAAATACCCTGAGCTTCGCAGGCGTCCATAATAGATTGACCGCTTTTTGAATCAATGGTTTTTCCATCGATAGTGAATGTTATTTTTTTAGTCATAATTTCCCAAGCCTGTGCGAGAATGACAACGTTTGTTTAGCGTAATTCAATGACCTTCAGTCCCCACCAATATCTGGGTCATAAACAATTGAACGGCGCTTGGCAATAATGCGTGACTCGTCTAAAGCGTGTTGAATATTGAACCCTGCCTGTCTTCCATCAGGATGCTCTTTTAGCAAAGCAGCATAAACCAATGGGAAATTTTTCATTGTTGAAAGAATTGGATTAGGGGAAGAATGGCCCAAGCCGCAACGACTTGTTTGGATAATGGTTTTACCTAAGTCCTGCAAATATTTCAGGTCACTGGTTTCACCTTGCCCCTGCATGATTTTTTCTAAGCCTTGTTTCAAAAAAACATTGCCTACGCGGCAAGGCGTACAGTAACCACAGCTTTCTTCAATAAAAAAGTGCATATAATAGTCGGCGATTTCTAGAATGTTTCGTTGGTTTGAAAAAATCATAATTGCACCTGCCGTGGGCAAGTCTTCAAAACAAAGTTTGCGTTCAAAATCGGAGCGCCCAACCATCACGCCGCTCGCACCGCCTATTTGAATGGCTTCAGGGTCTTTGGCACCGGTGAGTGTTAGCACCTCATTTAAGGTAACGCCCATCGGAAGTTCATAAATACCCGGTCGAGTACAATCACCACTCACGCTGAGTAGCTTGGTGCCGTTACTTTCGGCAGTGCCTATTGAAGTAAACCATTCCGCGCCCTTATCTAAAATGCGAGGCATATTGCAAAAGGTCTCGACATTATTGACCACAGTTGGGTAACCAAGATATCCCGACTCAGCAGGAAAGGGCGGTTTGTTTTTTGGCTCACCGCGTTTACCTTCGCAAGAGTTTATGAGCGACGTTTCTTCGCCACAAATATAAGCGCCTGCGCCTAATTGAATACGGATATCAAAACTGAATCGCGTATTTTCAGTCTCGTCTACTAGAATGTCTGTCCCCAGCAAACCTTCGTAACGGCGCTTCTTTAAGATCTCTTCCAAATAAGGGAGTAAATATCGATATTCAGCCCGCAAATAAAGGATGCCGTGCTGACTCCCTATGGCATAAGCCACAATAGTCATACCTTCAAATAATAAGTCTGCCCGCTCGGTGAGTAATACTCTATCTTTAAATGTACCCGGTTCACCTTCATCGGCATTACAAATAACAAAGCGTTTATCCGCTTCAGTTGCTGCTGCGAGTAACCATTTTTTAGCACTAGAATAACCTGCACCACCCCGGCCTAGAAAATTAGATGCTTGTACCGTAACAATAACTTCTTCAGGTAACAGGCTAAAGGCTTTGTTTAAACCGGCATTGGCGTTTATGTCTGCTAAAAGTACTTCCCCACGTAATTGAATATTGTTATTGACCATTGACTTGATAAGGTCATGGTGATTGTTTCCATCGCCCAAGGTTTTAACAACGTTCGCTAAATTACGTGTTTTCTTTAGTGTACGAATGAGTATTTTGGCTTTGTTAACAGTGAGGTGAGTGATGACAGTGTTATTTAATAAGGCCGCAGGTGCTTGGTCTGACATACCAATACACGATGTTAAATGGAGTGAAAATAAGCCATCTTTAGTTGTCTCACCAGCTTTAATGTTGAGTGACTCTTCAAAAGACTTGAGTACGGCAAGCATACCGGCATGACGGTCAATAATGTCTTCACATAAATGAATAACAAACTCACCCTGAGGTTGGGACATAAAGAAGGCATAAAACGTCACCACACCTTCTACTTCAACGCGGTAGGTGTCCGTACATTTGGCGATTGTTCGCATAGTGGCAGGGCTAATCCAGCCAAGCGTATTTTGGATGTCCCACAAAATATCCAGCATTCGACGTGAGTCGTTATCGAAGCGTGAACAGGCAGTTTCTATGACTTCTCGTTCTTCCATACGCATCTTCTTGTTTGACTGTTCTTGTTAGAATGAAGCTATTTGATTGCTGTATGTTGAGCTGTTTTTAATACCTCAATAGCCTAGCATCATATATTGCTTGTCGGTCAAATTTATTATCATCTATTGATGCCAATCAAGAGCCTGCTATACGCAGGTGGCCACATAAAGTACTAATATCTAAGTTTAATAATTCGGTTTAGCATACCACTCATCACCATAACCCAAGCAGCAATGGCAAGCCATATCATCAATTGTGCGATCCATATCATAGGTGGGAACTCAGCTGCTTGCCCTAAACGTTCACTTGCAACTGTATACATTCCCAGTGGAAACACCATGCTCCAAAGTGCAGGCTCATATGCAAAAGGTACTTTATTGGTTACATGTTTCCATATGCCAAAAAGAAATAGCATTGGAATCCACCACGTCGCCCATGACCAGATCATCAAGGTGACACCATCTATAAACGGTTTTTGTGCCGCGAGAAATGGTAGTTGGTCATCACTCCAGAATAAGCTAGTGCCCGCATTCGTACTAATTGCAGCAGCCCCCATCACCACCCAAAGTAAAGGGGATAAGTCATGCGGTTTTAGGGCAAGAAAAAAGATACGGTAACAAAACAAAGCCACAAAAATACCATAAAGTGATAAACCCAAGCCCCAAAGCATGTGCACTTCAACCATCATAATATGTGCGTATTCACCTAGATCAGGTGCAATGAGCGTGCCTAGTAAAACTAAAGACTGCGTGCCCACAATCGTGATTAGCCAGCCTCCGTGCATAATATTCACATTATGCTCATGGCTAAGAAAGGTCAGTACAGAAAATGCGGTATAGAGCAGCAAGCACCACACCACAAAAGCCAGTACCCAACAGGCCAAAGCAAGCATGATAAAACCATAACCATGAAGAATTAAGCCAACAATATCTGTCGCAGCGACCAACGTAAAGTAAGAAAAAACCATACGCGGCGCAGTCAGATCAATAAATACAGCCCGATAGTAGCGTGCAAAGCGAAGAGCGCTAAGCACAATCAACACAATCCAACCAAATACAGCAAAGCCCTTGAAGAATACTGACAAGGCATCAAATTGAAGGTTCGTCAAACCGATCCCAATAATCCCCGTCGCCATCACCATAGCAAAGTTACCCGGATGAAGGGATTCAAGCGTATTGTTGCTATTAGCTGGCATGGATTATCCTAGAAAAAAGTGGCAATTACAGTAAGTCTAGTGCGCTTTTTCTTTTTCTAAAGGGGATGGAGAAATTATTCATTGACTCAATTCCCAATTACATAATCTGATGCCATAAATCCCTTCTCAATTAGCCAGTAAAATGATTTTGTTTTGTCCTTTGAGGGGGAGTCTATAAGATGGCGACTAATAAAGGTTTAAGTGTAGCGGTGAGGTAGAGATGTTGTTTTTAAATTAGAGGGCGTTTTGAGTGTAGACATTAAACAGATATTGTCAGTATTTAGTACTGAAATGTAGATAAATATTATGCTAGGGTTTAATTTAATAAGCACGCCGCAATCCTTGCAGCGTGTGACTTAATAGGCGCTTCCTTTACCGATCCATCGGTGAGTTTCATCCGTGTTACTTCCTTGTTCAAATCCTTATGAAGTAGTGTCGTCCTGACAAAGTGAATAATACGCAAGTGAGTTAATCTGGTATGTAGGTGATTGTTTAAAAGCATGTGCGAGATGTCTCACGTTTGATTCTGTTTTTTGTATCATGCTAATGTAAAAAGGTCACTCACTGTCATTCTGGTAGTCATTTGAGTCGGAATCCATTGTTTTAATCTCTAAATAGTCATGAAAGAACTGGGTTCCGGCTGAAAAACCCACCTGAATGACAAGGCTTTTAGTCAATCGGCTGTCGTACAAAACGATCAAGTAGGAAATCAAATGGAAATATATCACCACGGAGCGGTGAATGGCGTGACCGGTTCTTGCCATGAACTACAATTTACACCTTCTAAAACCCGCGAGCCTGAAGGCGTATTGGTCGACTGCGGTCTTTTTCAGGGAGCAGAAACATCTGAAGGGGGTAGCAGTGAACGTCAGCTCGAAATTAATTTTCCTATCAAACATATCAAAGGATTAGTCGTCACCCATGTACATATTGACCATGTTGGGCGGATTCCTTACCTCTTAGCAGCTGGCTTTACCGGACCTATATATTGTTCTGAACCTTCTGCAGCCTTGCTGCCTTTGGTGTTGGAAGATGCTATTAAAATTGGTTTTACGCGCGATGCTTATATGGTTAAACGTTTTATATCGGTACTGGTTGAGCGTATTGTGCCGCTGCCATATGGCGCGTGGGAAAAGTTATCGGCAGGTTTGGATATAAAGTTAAAACCGGCAGGGCATATTTTGGGCTCAGCGTATGTTGAGTGCCGTGTGAAGGAAACATCAGGCACTCAAAAAGTAATTTTCTCAGGAGACCTAGGTGCGCCATATTCGCCCTTACTTTCTGCACCCAAAGCGCCATACGGTTGCGATGTTCTTGTGGTTGAAAGTACCTACGGTGACAAAGTACATGCCAAACGCAGTGTGCGCCGCAAACAGCTAAAGGCTGTTATTGAAAGCGCCGTTCAGGATAGGGGGGTAATCCTTATTCCAGCCTTTAGCATCGGTCGCACTCAGGAATTATTGTATGAATTAGAGAGCATTATTCACCAAACTTCATCTAAGCTGTGGGATGACATTGAAGTGGTGATCGACTCACCTTTGGCAGCAAAATTTACCGAAGTTTACCAAACACTCGAAATCTATTGGGATAAAGAAGCGCGTAAACGAGTGGTGAATGGGCGTCACCCTTTATCATTTGCTCAACTCACAACGATAGATAAACATGAAGTTCACCTTCAAACCGTTGAATACCTCAAAAAAACAGCCCGCCCCACCATCGTAATTGCCGCCAGTGGAATGTGCGCAGGAGGGCGAATTCAAAATTACCTAAAAGCCCTGTTGGATGATAAGCGAACAGATATCTTGTTTGTAGGCTACCAAGCCCAAGGTACACCGGGTAGGGATATTCAACAATATGCGGGTAAATCAGGTGCTTATGTGATGATAGAAGGGCAGAAGCACCTAATTAAAGCACAAGTACATACACTATCAGGCTACTCAGCACATGCCGACCAACATGACCTGCTTAATTTTGTAAACCGCATGCGATATAAACCAAAGGAAATACGCATTATTCACGGAGATGAAGATGCCAAACGCATGTTGAAGATGAAATATGAAAGCATGCTAGGTGAGCAAACGAAGGTGTTGATTCCGTAATGAGCACAACTTACGAGTTCGGGTTGGTATGGGATATGGGATATGTGGACTGAAATTAGATGTTGGGCTTCACAAAAGAATGAAACCCAACATGCGGTGTGACTTGCTTATATTTCAGCTGCTAAACGCACGCCTTGGTCTATGGCGCGTTTGGCATCCAATTCAGCCGCTACGTCAGCACCACCGATTAGATGATGTGGTGTTTTAAGGCCATCTACTAATTCGCGTAATGGGTCTTGGCCTGCACAAATAATCACGTTATCTACGTCTAACACTTCAGTTTTGTCGCCAATGCTGATGTGAATTCCCTGGTCGTCAATTTTGTCATAGCTACAGCCTGGAATCATATTTACACCTTTGTTTTTAAGGCCTGTACGGTGAATCCAACCAGTGGTTTTGCCCAGTTTTGCACCCACCTTAGATGATTTACGCTGTAAGAGGTAAACCTCGCGAGGTGATTCAGGGGTCACCGCTTCTACACCTTCAATACCGCCACGTGCTTGTAAGGTCATATCGACACCCCATTCTTTCATAAAGGCTTCGATATTCTGGCTGGTAGCTTCACCTTCGTGGCTCAGGTATTCAGATACATCGAAACCAATGCCACCTGCGCCAATAACCGCTACTTTCTTTCCAACGGGCTTTTTGTGTTTAAGCACGTCTAAGTAATTTAAAACTTTAGGGTGATCAACACCTTCAATTTCAGGGGTTCTAGGAACAATACCGGTTGCAAGGATAACTTCATCAAAACCACCGCTATCAAGGTCTTCAGCGCTAACGCGGGTATTGAGTTTTAGATTCACGCCAGTCAATTCGATCTGCTTGTTGAAGTAACGAATCGTTTCAAAAAACTCTTCTTTACCAGGTACTTGCTTGGCTACATTAAACTGGCCACCTGTTTCGTTAGCTGCGTCAAATAAAGTTACTTCATGGCCGCGTTGCGCTGCAGTCGTTGCAAACGATAAACCAGCAGGGCCTGCACCAATAACGGCTAATTTCTTTTTCGTTTCAACAGGCTTAATAACTATTTCTGATTCATGACATGCGCGAGGGTTAACCAAGCAGCTCGTCATCTTGCCGCTAAATACATGGTCTAAACACGCTTGGTTACAACCAATACACGTGTTGATTTCATCACTATGGCCGACTTGCGCTTTTTCAACAAAAGCTGGATCAGCTAGGAAAGGACGCGCCATAGATATCATGTCGGCATCGCCACGCGCTAATACGTCTTCTGCAACTTCAGGCGTGTTGATACGGTTTGAGGTAATTAATGGAATGCTTAATTCTTTACGAAATTTAGCCGTAACCCAAGTAAAGGCAGCGCGAGGAACTTTAGTTGCGATGGTTGGGATACGTGCTTCATGCCAGCCTACGCCTGTGTTAATAATGGTTGCACCTGCTTTTTCAATGGCTTTACCTAACTGCAATACTTCATCATACGTACTGCCACCTTCAACCAAATCCAGCATGGATAAACGATAAATAATGATAAAGTTTTCACCAACTGCTTCACGTGTTCGGCGTACAACCTCAATGGCTAAACGCATACGGTTTTCATAGTCGCCACCCCAACGGTCATCGCGGTGGTTGGTGCGTTTGGATAAAAACTGGTTAATGAAATAACCTTCAGAACCCATAATTTCAACACCATCATAACCGCCTACTTGAGCGTGCTTAGCGAGTTGAACGATGTCGTGAATCTGTTCTTCAATACCATCTTCATCTAGCTCTTTTGGCTTGAAAGGGTTAATGGGGGCTTGAATAGCAGAAGGCGCAACTGACTTTGGGTTGAAAGCATAACGACCTGTATGCAAAATTTGCATACAAATTTTAGCGCCTTCTTCATGAACCGCATCGGTAATTGGCTTGTGTTTTAGAGCGTCTTCATCATTTTTGATCAGGTTTGTTGCAGGGTGTGTTGCACCCACTGCATTTGGACCAAAACCGCCGGTAATAATCAAGGCAACACCACCACGCGCACGCTCAGCAAAAAAGTCTGCCATGCGTTGAATGCCGTCTTTGTGTTCTTCCAAGCCCGTGTGCATTGAACCCATCATGACTCGGTTTCGAAGTGTCGTGAAACCTAAGTCAAGAGGTTCAAAAAGTTTTGGAAAGTGCGGGTTAGCTGTTGTCATAATTTGCTCCAAGGGCCTGCTCATCAAGTATTTTGTTCATTAAAATTCTAGACTGGTAGTATTACCAATAATAAAACGGGTGTCGTTATCATTTGTTAAGGCTAGGCTATTTTTACTTATTGGCTAGTGAAAGGTGTAAATTACTTATAGCGTGGGAGTGCTCAATGTGGGAGTTCTAAATAAAGGTAGTGTATTTTAGGAATGAAATGAACGTCACGTAAGGTGTTTGTGATATGAAAGGGGGCGAGGCAGGTTAAGCCCATAAAAATGCTTAATTTAACCTGCCCTATGTGATATTACTGAAAGTACTTTTCAGTTAGACCTTGAAGCTGTTCTTCGCGAAGCTCTGCTACGGCATTCCAAATCTGTTCAGCAACCTTAGGGTGCTTGGTTTGGAATTGGTTAGAAATCATTAAATAATACGGCTTTGTCTTCAGTGGGGGTTGCACTTTCTCCAAATCATTAAATTGCGCATTCTCTTTTAAAAAGTAATCACCCGTTACTTCCTGAAGGGCAACAGCTGAAACTCTTCCTGCTAGTAATTTCTTTAAATTAGCTTCTGTTGAATTAGCTTCAGTAACTTTTAACCCTATTTTTTTTAGATCACTGACAATGGAATATCCTCTGGGTGCACCAATAGGCATCTTTGTTCCAGATGCGGTTTTTCCATCCCAAGAAAACTCAGCACCTTTCTTTTTGTAAAAATGGTAAGCGATCGTTGTTAGTCTGCGATCAGTATCGACAGAACCATTTTTAAGAGGGTAGGCACCAAATTTAAGTCTTTTTTCTTTATAGGAAGCATTGAATGCGCCACTCGCGCTACCTTGTTCCAGCTCACTTAAACAACGTTTCCAGGGGTAGCGTTTAAGCTCTACTTTAAGGCCAGGGACTTTACTTTCAATGAGCTTGACTAATTCAACTGCTGCACCGGGCTTTTCAACTAACACTTTTGCTGTTTCACCCATGTAGTAAGGGAATTGAACCTTATTTTCATAGGCGACGGTAAAGGTAATGTCGGCTTGGGCAGTTAAAGACATGGTGAGCATAAAAAATGATAGTAAGATTTTATTAATCATTGGTGGCCTCTTTTAATTATAATGTAGACATTATCCATAGATAAAAAACTCCTTCCTTATGTATAGTATTTAAACAGATAAAAATCCAATATGAGCAACAAGCAAGTTACTTAAAAATATTTTTAAGTAAACTCGTAGTAGCTCGGTGAAAAATGGTTTAATGAATATTTCATCATTCACAAAAAGTGATCGACTGCTTTAATACTTACTTATGAATAAACAAATACTGCTAGAACACATATTAATCAAACTTGACTCTCTTAGACAGCAAGCAATCGCTGCAGCTATGCAGGCATATAATACTGCCACAGCTGAAGAAAATGTTGCCGAAAATAAATATGATACGCTTGGGCTTGAAGCCGCGTATTTAGCACAAGGTCAGGCTAAACGTGTTGCGGAATGTGAGGCGGATATTGCAGCATTTAAACATTTAAGTGTAGAGTGCATCTTCGACCAAATACCCATTTCAGTAGGGGCATTAATTCAAATTGTAGATGAACATGAGTCTGAACAGTTTTTATTTCTGGGACCTAAAGCGGGCGGTTTGTCATTTATGTATGCTGAAGAAAGTTTTAATAAGGAGATTAAAATTATAACGCCAACGTCCCCCATAGGTGCTGCGTTGTTAAAGCGCGAAGCCGGAGAAGAGTTTGAACTCAAAGTGGGAGATAATGTTCATTTTTATGAAATCGTGAGCGTTTGCTAATTGATTAGCAAACGCTGTTTTTTCGAAAATACAATCAAACGCATACGGCTGATTGTGTAGGCTGAGTTTAAGCAGGCTTGTGTGAGTGAGCCTTTGTCATTGGTGTAAGACTTTCAGACTGACTATTTTTAGGGTGGTTAGACAGCCCTTTGTTGATGACTAATGAAAATACAGATACTAGAACCATAACAACAATAAGACTGGTTACAAATGGAAATCCGAACATAATATTTACCTCTTTTATCTACACGTGCTGGTGATTTGCGTTATTCAAAATCACTGGCTTCAAGGTTCAAATCGTTAGTTTTGAAATTTGAACCGATTTTATCTACCCCAATTTCATGATCAAACCATTTCATAAGAGTTTTGATAATTAACATATTAGTTACCTCTGTGTATTGGTGCTTTCCATGGCTGGTGTAAACTGCTTTGAAAATTATTGAGCAGTAGCCTTGTGTAAACCCTAAACTGTCGATGAACTACTTTCTAATTAACTTACTATCAATTATTTGATGAAGTTGATTAAGGTTCTGTTTTGGAACCATGGGTCAATATTACGGTTCCAATGTGGAACCTGTCAAGTTATAATTTACTTAATACTGAAAATAATTAAAACTTAATCAGAAATTATATTTGTGGGGTATGTAGTATGCGTTGGGAAGAAATTGATACGTAGGTGTGTTCGATCGCTAGGGCATTAGCCATTTTTGGTGATCGTTGGACACTTTTGGTTATTCGAGATGCTTTTCGGAAAATTCGCCGATTTTCAGAATTTCAGACTTCATTGGGTATTACCAAGCATCGTTTATCTGACCGCCTGACTCGCTTGGTTGAGGAAGGAATACTTGATAAAGTGCTTTATGATGAAAAGCGTTCACGCTATGAGTATCGCTTAACCCAAAAGGTTTAGATCTTTACCCTGTGTTAATGACAATTGTTCAGTGGGGCGATAAGTGGGCTTGTGATGATGACGGTGCGCCGATTAACTTTATTCATGAAAGTTGTGGGCATGTGACGCACCCTAAATGTGTTTGTGATGTGTGTAATGAAGAAATAAATGCTAAATTACTTATTCCTGAAGTGGGTTCTGGGATCGCCAACAAACTTGATCGAGGCGAGTTAAAGGTTGAAAAAGTGCTTTATAAAAACCTGAAAATGCCCTCAGAGTAATCACGAAACGGCTATTTAATATTATTGGGCTAAACTCATTATAATTGAGTGCTTTGCAGAGTGAATTATTTTTGATTTCAAACAAACAGCAACTTTCAGAATCCTTAGAGAAGGTACGCACTTTCGAGCACCGTCGTTTAGGGCAAGTGCTTTTTCAGACGGGTATTATTACTTCTCACCAACTTAAAGACGCGCTGCTTGAGCAGAAACAGCATAATAATGGCGAGCATATAGGTCATATTCTTTGCCGACTAGGTTTTGCATCTGACCACCAAATACGTAATGCATTATCACTTTGCATGGAAATTCCTTTTGTTCAACTTAATCAGTTTGATGTTGAGGTGGATGAGCTCAGGCACGTTCCTGCTGAATTCGCACGATCACATTCAATCATTCCTATTATGATGCATAAGGATCGTTTGGTGGTTGCAATGGAAGATCCTTCTAACTCAGAGACACTTGATTTACTGTTTTTTATGTCTGGTCGTGTGGTTGAGCCAGTATTGAGTTCAGCAGAAGATATTGATTATGCGATTTCGAAATATTACGGTAAAAGTGATATTGAAGATGTATTGAATGATCTATCTACGGGTGTAAAAGTAAATAACTGGGAAGCACAACAGGCTGTTAAATTAGCCAGTGATAGGCCTACAGTCCGGTTAATCCATAATTTAATTGTGGATGCGATCACCCGACATGCTTCAGACATCCATATTCGGCCGAAAGAACATGAGGTTGATATACTATTTAGGCTCGATGGTAGTCTGGTTAAAATACGTAGTTTTGATAAAAAAATGCTGCCGTCGGCGGTTGCCAGAATCAAGATTATTGGCGGTATGGATATATCTGAGCGCCGCTTACCTCAAGATGGGCGCTCAAAAATTGAAAATAAAGGTCACATGGTGGATCTGCGTATTTCGATTATGCCAACTATTCATGGTGAAAGTGTGGTGTTAAGAATTCTAGACACCTCGACTAGTTTAAAGCAGATTGATGATATAGGTTTTAGCGAGAAGGACTTAAAGCAGTTTTCACAGCTAGTGAATAAAAGCAGTGGCATGATTTTGGTCACAGGCCCTACAGGCTCTGGTAAAACCACAACGCTTTATGCGGCACTCCAGTCGATTAAAAAACGTGATATCAATATTATTACGGTAGAAGACCCTGTTGAATTTCATATTGATGACATATTGCAAATACAAGTAAATTCAGCGATCAATTATACTTTTGCACGTGCCTTGCGGAATATTCTACGTCACGATCCAGATGCGATTATGATTGGTGAAATTCGAGATGAAGAGACCGCTAAAATTGCAGTAGAAAGTTCTCTCACAGGGCATTTGGTGCTTTCCACCTTGCACACCAATAGTGCCGCTGCGACTGTTACCCGCTTACTGGAAATAGGCATACAATCTTACCTTCTTAACTCTACTTTACTGGCAGTACTCGCGCAGCGTTTAGTCAAAAAGAACTGTCCTCACTGCTTAGCAGAAGAAACAGTGCCTGAGGAGGTGCGAGAAGCTTTGGGGATTGATGAGGATGAGGTGTTTTTTAAAAGTGAAGGTTGTGATAAATGTCATGAAACAGGTCATGCTGGACGTGTTGCGGTATACGAATTACTGGTTATTAGTCCTGCAATACGTGACTTAATACAACCAAAAGTGAATGCGACAGAGATAGAGAAAATGGCGATAGAGGAAGGGATGAAACCACTCACTGAACACGCTTTATATGTTGCGCGTCAGCAGCTTACAAGCCTGGAAGAAGTCTATCGGGTTAGGTTGGGCTAGCCCAAGTTGTATTAACTTAGTTAAGGTACGCTGACTGCGATACCATTAATTTCAGCGCTCTTTATATTAATCTCATATTCTTCACCGTCTTTTTCTACCTGGGCCATTTTTAGTAGAAAAAATGCATGGTCTTTGGCAAACCATAAAAGTGTTTTGCGTTTCTTGCTGGTAGCTCTTACTTTTTCAACTACGATACTATTCATCATTCCCAAGGTCGTTTGCAAGGACTCTTCACGCAAAACCCGAAAGTGGCTTTCTTTAGCATTACCTTTGTGAACGATGGCGTAGATCATATCTTGCTTACCTAATTTAACATCCATCAGCATTTGTAATTGGTAGCTTAGACGGTCTTGGCTGTTGTCTGGAATTGCTTCAATGAGCCATTTTTTATTTTTATAGGTACTGCTGGCTTGTTTATTTTTCCAGTCAAAGGAGACGGCTCTTTTTCGATTATTTGCTAAAAAAGGTGAGAGCTTGTATTTGTATTTGAGTGGTATGACCTGCTCATGTTTCCATTCAAATGTTGTAGATTCTTCTATATCTGCCACGAAAGAATTAACATCAAAACGGTAGACCCATTGGCCATTTTTGAGTTGCTTTAACTCTCTCACGGCTTCGCCGTTCATACTGATGCCTTTTTTGATTTTGGCAGTATATGTGGCTTTATGCGGGATCAGCTCGATGCTTATTGCAGGAAAGGATAATAGGCAGGCAAAAAAGAATATAATGAATGCAGGCATAGCGGTATCCATTCGAAACGGGTAAATGATGTGTGGCCTAAATGTCTTATTTAAGCCACTTACCCAGTTTAGTGGATAGTTTGAGGGTTTTCGAGTATCAGACCTGATTCAGGTAAGGTTTTCTGGTCCAGCAGGGCATTATTGGCATCCATTGCTAATCGACCATCGATAAACCATTTAACAGCAATCGGGTAGATAATATGCTCTTGTTGTTGAATACGTTTGGCTAAGGTTTCTGCGGTATCCTGTTTTAGCGTAGGTACTTTTGCTTGAATAATATTCGGGCCGCTATCGAGTTCAGCGGTGACAAAATGTACGGTGACACCATGTTCGGCATCACCAGCATCCAGTGCGCGCTGGTGTGTATTCAATCCAGGATACTTAGGCAACAAAGAAGGGTGAATGTTGAGCATTTTTCCTTCGTAACGACGAACAAAACTATCAGTGAGAATACGCATGAAGCCTGCAAGTACAAGCAAATCAGGTTTGTATTGCTCAATCTGGCGAATCAATTCTCCATCAAACACGTCTCGGCTATCGTACTGTTTATGGTCAATAACGTGGGTTTTGATACCCGCTTTTTCAGCGCGTTCTAGACCATAAACATCAGGTTTATTGGAAATAACAGCTTTAATACTACCGGCTATTTCCTGTTTCTCAACTGCATCGATTAATGCTTGAAGGTTACTGCCACTACCTGAAATAAGTACAACAATAACAGGGTCTCTACCTTCCATTACGTCTACCCCTTATTAAGCGTCTAAACCACGAAGTTCAACTTGTTCTTCGTCAGCCGGAGCATTTTCAATCGAACCAATCTTCCATGCTTGTTCGCCTTCTGCTTCTAATAGCGCAATTGCGCTATCTGCCTGGTCTGCTGGAATTGCAATCACCATGCCGACACCACAGTTGAATGTACGATACATTTCAGTGCTATTCACATTACCTGCACTCTGTAACCATTTGAAAACTTCAGGGAAGTCCCAGCTATTAGTATCAATCACTGCTTTTGTATTATCGGGTAATACACGTGGAATGTTTTCTAGCAAACCACCGCCTGTGATGTGCGAAAGTGCATTTACAGGCAATGCTTTAATTAATTTAAGCAAAGGTTTAACGTAAATTCGTGTTGGTGCCATCAATGCGCTGGCTAAATCGGTATCGCCCATTTTCTGGTCTAGTTTAGCACCTGATACTTCAATTATTTTACGAATTAATGAATAACCATTTGAGTGAGGACCAGAAGAGGCAACACCAATTAATGCATCACCGGCTTTAACATTTGAGCCGTCAATAATTTTCGACTTCTCGACGATGCCAACACAAAATCCAGCTAAGTCGTAATCTTCGCCTTCATACATGCCCGGCATTTCAGCTGTTTCACCACCCACTAATGAACAACCTGACATATCACAGCCATTACCAATACCTTCAACCACACTGGCTGCGATATCGATATTTAATTTACCCGTTGCGTAATAATCAAGGAAAAATAGAGGTTCAGCACCACCGACAATCAAGTCGTTAACACACATCGCGACAAGGTCGATACCAATGGTATCGTGTTTGTTTAAGTTCATGGCTAAACGCAGTTTGGTGCCAACACCGTCTGTGCCTGAAATGAGTACTGGCTCGTCGTAACCTTTCGGTAGTTCAAACATAGCACCAAAACCACCTAAACCAGCCATCACCTCAGGGCGACGAGTACGTTTAGCGACGCCTTTAATTCGCTCGATAAGCGCGTTTCCAGCATCAATATCGACGCCAGCATCTTTATAACTTAAAGAAGGAGATGTGTTTGAACCGGTGTTGTCTGTCATAATTTGAATAACCTAATGGGTGAGCATCATACTACGGAGCGCGGATTCTACCAGTTGTTGAACAACTCGCCAAATTCTCTTTGTAACTAAAAACTATGTTGTTAAAGCTTGTTTGTTAATTAACCATTTAATTAGTTTTGCTTTTAGCAATTCTTCATCAATAGGTTTACTTATGTAGTCATTCATTCCAGCAGCTAAACACTTATCTTCATCGCCTTTCATTGCGTTTGCAGTCATTGCAATAATTGGCGTTATTTGCGCTATTTTCCCTGCTTGGCCTTGTCTAATTGCTTGAGTGGCTTGATAGCCGTCCATTTCTGGCATTTGGCAATCCATAAAAATAATATCATAAGCTTGGTTTTGCTTAGTGTCTTTTAGTGTTTTTAGAGCTTCTATACCGTTTACTGCAATATCGCAGTTCAAGTCAAATGAACTTAATAAACCTTGAACGATAAGTTGGTTTATTTGTACATCTTCAACTAACAATATTCGGGTAGTGGTCGGCCATGTTAGTTCTGTATTCTTATCTACCAACGGTACAGATGTTTCTGTTTTTTTCTGTTCAACGTGTTTAGACATTAGTGCAAGCACTTTGTATAAACTTGCCTCAGTGATTGGTTTGTAGAAATAAGCGCTAAAACCATAAGTATCATAATACTCATTGTCTTGTTGGCTGGCTATTGGCACCATTGCGACTAGTTTTAGTTGATTAAGGGCAGGATTTTCTCGAATTCTTGTGGCAAGTTCTAATCCGCTCATTTCGGGCATTTCAATATCGATAAAAGCAACAGCGTTGTGAGTTTGCTTTGCCTTTTTTTCTAGTAAATTGAGTGCTTCATTACCTGACTCTACTTTAATGGCATTTGCACCTAATAGGCCGAATTGAGTTGCTAAAACATGACGGCTGGTTTTGTTGTCGTCTACGATATAAACAGATGTGCCGTTTACAGTGTTGGGAGCTTGAATTGGGGGGGGGAATTCACTCGCTTGAAGTTTAATGGTACATTTGAAGCTGCTTCCTTTTCCTTCTTCACTTTTTGCATGAATATCCCCTCCCATTTGTTGGCATAATCTTTTTGCAATAGCCAAACCTAAACCTGTGCCACCGTACTTACGTGTTGTTGATGCATCAACTTGGGTAAATGACTCAAAAACTTTGTTTAGTTTTGTTTGGTTAATACCAATTCCTGTGTCTTTGACCTCGCACAACAAATTAAGGGAGTCATCAAAATCTTCATAAAGTACGGCGGTAATAGAAATTTCACCTTTATGCGTAAATTTGATTGCATTGCTAATTAAATTTGTGAGTACTTGACGGATTCTACCAGGGTCGCCTATTACCATAGACTGCTTTATTTCAGTTGTATCTAATATTAATTCAATGCCTTTATCATGGGTTAGTTTTCCAAAAGTTTCTGTTAGGTTCCCTAGCATACTTTTTAAGTCAAAATCGATTTCTTCCAATTCAATCTTACCAGACTCTATTTTAGAAAAATCCAGAATGTCATTGATCAAAGTAAGTAATGATTCTGCGCTTGACTTAGCAAGGGACGCCTTATGTATTTGATCTGTGTTTAAAGGCGTATTCATCAACAAACTTAACATTCCTAATACCCCGTTCATTGGGGTTCTTATTTCATGACTCATGCTAGCAAGAAATTCTGACTTAATTTTTAATGCATTTTCAGCAATGAGCCTCCCTTCTTCAAGAGCAATACGTTCGAATTCTAGCGTGTTTGCATATTCAGCTAGTTGGAGCTCGTGGGCTTTTTCTTCAGAGATGTCTTCAATGCATCCGAAGAAACCTCGAATGTTATTTTGGTCATCAAAATCGGGCAAATAGATTGCTTTTGTATGTCGGATAGGGTGGTTTTTGAAGGAAAGATCCAATTCAAATGTGACATGTTTACCTGATAAAACTTGGTTGATATAGGGTGTAACTTTAATATAGGCTTCTGGGCTTAATATATCTGTTATTTTTTTTCCGACAAAGTAGTCTGTTTTTTTATGAAACCATTTTTCATAATTTTTGTTTACAAAGCGATAGCATAGATTTACATCTACATAGAACAATAACATAGGAACAGAATTAGTAATTCCTTCAATATAACATCTGGTATCCTCTAGATCTTTATCTTGTTGGATTTTGGTTCTGACTAGCTGGTTATAACTTTTAGCAAGTAAACCAAGTTCATCATCATTTATTGCTTTGTGGTTAAAAGGTTCGATTAATTTATTTTGTTGATTGATGCCCTTACTAATATAGCTTAATGGCTTGAGTAATATTTGTCGTTGAACAAGGTAAACGGCAAAAAGCATCACTAAAATACCAGAGCCAAATAATGTCGAAAATTTGATCAAATCATTTGATATTATATTTACCGCTTCTGCCTCATTACAGCTCAAGAAAATATGGTATCTCCTAAGGCGATTAACTTGCGGGTTGATTAGGCGGATAGTCGATAGGGCGTAATAAATATTGTTATTTATCAGGTGAGGTTTTGCTTCTGTAAAGTTTTTGAGTTGAGAGTATGTAACATAACCTGAACGACTTAAGCCGTGCTGCGCTTTTAACCCAATATTTGCATGTTGGTTGTCAGCAACAATAAGCTCAGTAGCATGTTCAATAATGGCTAAACGAAGTATTTTATTTTGAGCTGCTAACGCACTAACCACTCGACGTAAGTTTTCAGGCTCTGCATTGGTTTCAACTGCAATCACTAAAGAGTCAGAGACGCTCTTGGAGATTGAATTAAACTGTTGAATAACTTTTGTATGTGCTTGTTGCTTGTATAAAGCTAATAAAATTAAAAGTAACGCGAAACCAATGATTACAATCGGTAGGGTTAACTTAAAGATCAATGATGATTTTATTCTATTTAATAACACCATATAGTTAGCCTAATCTTTAGATTTTCCCTTTATAAGTCAGGTTTGGTAATTGCTCGCATTTACCTTCGAATGAATCAACTTCAACTAAGGTATGACAAACGTCAATGACTGATTTTTGTAAAGTACTTCTTGAGTTAAAAATTGATTTTTGCCCTTCACGGTCAATTAGCTGAAGGTCCGATAGTGTAGCTACAAAATCTTCTGGAGAAATACCTTCTCTTTGCGCCATTATATTAATAGCATCTTCAGGGAAATTTTTGTAATAATCTAAAGCCATTTGCCATACTTTATGCAGCTTTGGAACAAAATTAGGGTTTTGTGCCAGAGCTTCTTTTGATATTGAAATAGTATCGATTACTTCTTTTGGAATTTCTGCGCTACTGAATATTTTATGAAATTTATTATCTTTCAGAATCTCCACAGAGGACGGTGGGTAGCTAACAAAAGCATCTATTTGACTATTTTTGATTAAATCTTCACCATTTCTTTGTTCTACATTAATGATATTTACATCACTTAAGGATAAATCTGATGTTGCTAATGCTCTTTGAAGCATATAAATCCCTAATGATGAAACTTCGCACCCAATGGTCATGCCTTTCAGTTCTGAGATGTTTTTAATTTCTTTTCGAGAAATTATAACATCACCACCATTTGAAAAATCAGGCACGAGAACAATTTCTAAAGGTTTACCCCCTAAATCTTGGGCTTGTACCGCTTCAATTAAGGTACTGGCTAAGCCATTCGCAAAACCACTTACATAAGCGCGTTGAACATCTGCAAGAGAGCCGAGTTGAAGTAATTTCGCATTTAGTTCTGCTTCTTCAAAGAAGCCTTTTTTTTCAGCTAAATAAAGGAACTCATAACCTGGCCAAGGGTTGATTGCAATTTCTATTGGGGCAGGTTTTTTTTTGCTGCAGGAAGCAAGAAAAAGCGTAGTACAAAGAAGGAATAATGTTATTGAAAATTTCATTAGAGCTCCATGAATTTGAATCGTGACGCTAACTTCCGAAAACTATTGGCACCATAATAAGGTTAAGTTAATAAGGCTTTTAAAATTATAGTTAAGAAATATTAAAAAGCACAAAAAGTATGCTTTGAAAGTTAAGACTTTTTGAATGGAACTTAGGTTATATAAGGTTTTATTCATCACTTTTCGGATATAGTAAAAAAAGTGATGAATGGTTAGGTTTTAAATTGATTAAACATTTACACCAAAATGCTTACGGTTGTGATCAATTTCTTTGGTCGCTTTAAATCCTTTATCTCTTAGTGTGTGCCAAATTAACTTCTTCTGTCCCATCTTAAAAAAGCACCTACCGTAACGCTTAAGTGCTTGGGCATCAATTTCAAACCCTAATCCTGGTTTGTTAGGGGCGGTCAATATACCTTTATTGTGCATAAAGGGTTCTGTTAATAAGGCATCACGTTTTTTAATCGTCCATGAAGGTGGGTTGATTGGGTATTCCATATGCATTGAGCCGGCAAAACCGCTCGCCAACATGACTTGCAAATTAACCGCAAAACCAATGCCGTTTGTCCATGTGTGGGGGGTAAACTTCAACCCGTGTTGTTTACAGAGTTTGGCGGTGGCGAGTGCCTGACTAATCCCGCCACTCATGATGGCATCCGGTTGGAAAATATCGTAGCAGCCTTTTTCTATCATCATTTTAAGTTCAGGATAACCCGAGGAGTGTAGTTCGCCACCGGTGATGGGGACTTTGCTATATGCACGCAGTGCTGATTGATCTTCATAAGCATCCATGGGGAGAGGTTCTTCGATCCAACTTACGCCCATGTCTGAACAGGCGTCGGCAAAATATTTAGCGCGTTTTAAATCCCAGGTGGGGGCGTTATTCACAATGGTGACGCGCCAAGCTTGGTTTACATCGACACCAATATCCATTTTGTCGCCATAAACATCAGTTATTGCTTTAACTTGTGCTATATCTTTTTGAACATCAAAATCATGTACGCGTAGCTTTATACTATGAAAGCCTTCTTCAAATCGAGCTTGTACTTCTTCTAGTCGTGCATCAGGCTCTTTTACTTCGCCTGTAGAGGCATAAAGTTTTATGTCTTGGTGCTTTCCGCCTAATAATTCATAAACAGGCTTATCGGCTTCTTTTCCTTTAATATCCCAAAAAGCAGGTTCAATCCAATTGGATCTAAGGCCCAGATAGGATATTTCTCTTAAGCGTTGTTGCATTAGCTCTATGTTTGATGCGTCTTGGCCAATTAGGTAGGGCGCGATTAAATTGCCTAAGCCACTTCTCTCAGTTGAAATAGCTGGCCCAGCAGAATAACCCTTTACACCACTCTCTGTTGTAATACGAATTAGGTCAAAACGGTTTTCAGTTTGTGGGAAACCAGGAATCCAACTTGGATAGAAGGCGGTATCTAAAGGAACTCGAACATGAAATAACTCAACACAGGTAATCTTATTCATTACAAACTCTCTTCAACGGTGGTTAGTTTTTGTATGTTCTAAGTCTAGATAAATGAAGGAGTGAATACATTCACCTGGAGGCCGTGTTCGTTTGCATTTCGCGCCATTATGGCCTAGATTTCATCGTAAATATTATTACTTGTGCCCAAACGATATGGATGAAAGCAGAACGGTTATCAACAGCTATGTTGAAGCATTAATCTCGACAGTAAAAAGTCAAGGTGTTAATGAAGATACCTTGTTTTCTTTTCTGCCTGTAGATAAAGAACATTTTACTCAGGCAGGGGCGCGCTTAGACCTCAAACTCATGACTTTACTGTGGAAACGTGCTGTTCAGCTAACGGGGGATGAACTTCTGGGTTTGCATGTAGGTCAAGAAATTCAACAAGGCGCCATGCATATATTGGGCGGGTTGTTGTTGAACAGTGAAAATGTAAAAGCTGCAATTGGACAGATGGTGCGGTATCAGTCCCTTGTCAGTGAAGGAGGCGTTATCTCGTTAATTGAGGATAATGAAAACAGTATGCTTCAATATCTACCTTCTTTAAATAAGATCAGTATGACGCATTATCAGATTGAAGGTGTGATCACTAGCCTGGTAAAGTTTTCGAGAAGTATTTTACCAAGTGGCTTGCAGCCAAAGTCTATAGAATTTACACATTCAGGGCCTTCTGATCAGTCTGAGTATGATGCATTTTTTGAGTGTCCGGTTAAATTTAATGGCAATCAAAATAGCGTAATTTTTGATGCTAAATTATTAACACTTAGTATTCCTTATTCAGACCCTGAATTGTTTTCGCATCATCGGAGTTTGGCAGAAAAAAAACTGAAACAAATGACAGCGTTTGTCGGACTCTCTGCAAAAGTCAGGCAGACGATAGAAAATGAATCTGATTGGTTCGAGCTAAACCCAGAACTTATTGCCAAACAGCTTAATTATAGTTTGAGGCAGATGCAGCGAAAATTGAATGAGGAGCATTCCAGTTACCAGAAAATTTTGGATTTTGCACGTAAAGAGAAAGCGGCTTTATTGTTAGAACGCGCACACTTGGGTACGCCACAAATAGCCGAGGTATTGGGCTATCATAATCTAAGTAGCTTTCATCGTGCATTTAAGCGTTGGTATGATTGTACGCCAGTAGATTATCGAGAACGTTCAGCGTGACTAGTTATAGTTACCTTGAATTTAGGCATCGTTTAACCGCTTATACTTCCCGCTTTTATGTAAAAGCTTAAGCCAGTAATTGCTTTCTTCACTTAATAACAATGGATGTTTATTGATTATAATTTGCTTATAAGTATTTTAATTATTGGTGATATTATTAGGTTTAGGGTGAACGCTTTGTCTACTATGTAGTCTTAGTAAAATCAAAAACTTAAAAGGACGTCTTATGAAAATTTATGGTATGGGGAAATCCCGATCATTCAGAGCGATTTGGGCTGCTGAAGAAGCAGGACTTGATTATGACTACGTAGAGGTTGAATTCGGTGGTGTAGGAGAAAACGGTACACAGGGTGAAGCTTATCGTCATTTAAACTTTCAAGGAAAAGTGCCAACGCTGATTGATGATGAACTGGTACTTACGGAAAGTGCGGCCATTGTGAATTACCTCGCAGCAAAAAAACCTGCCTCAAGTTTAATCCCAAAAGACGGGACTCATGAGCGTGCATTATATGATCAATTTGCCTTTTTTGTTTTGACAGATTTAGAACAGCCCTTATGGACTAATGGGAAGCATCGCTTTGCGCTCCCTGAGAAACGACGCGTGCCTAAGGTTTTGGAAACAACGATTTGGGAATTTCATAAGTCACAAAAAGCTCTGAAAGAACTGATCGGTGAGTCACCTGACTTTGCTTTAGGGGAGTATTTTACGATGGCAGATGTTTTAATTGCACATACCCTTACCTGGGCCGAGAATTTTAAATTTGAATTATTCGATGGTTTTAGAGAATATAAAAATCGTATGTATGCTAGATCGGCCTGTCAGGCAGCTTTAGCAAGCCTTAAATAATGAATAGCTGAGGACTTATGCCAAGTAATACCTTCTCAAGTAACGATAATGTTTCAGAAATGTTAGTGCATATTGCGGGGGACCTTTTAAAGGCCGCCAGCAGTAGTGAAGAGCTTCAAGCACGTTTGAATATGGTTAAAACGGCCTGGAATATATCACTCTATACTCGTGATGAAAGAAAGCTAAGGTTGAAAGCCTTTATTCGCACCAAGAAAGATTTTGCACCTAGCAGGCAGGCGCTTAAAAACCTTGAGTCTGAGTTAAAACAAATTATTAAACAGAAAGTTCTACATTACCCTGGAATTGATAATGAAATCGTCAATGCCGAGGTGTTTGAGACTGCGCCAAATGCTTACGAAATAAAAGCCTTTTTCAAGGAAGACGAACCCGCGCCGACTGTAATGTCTGAAAGCAGCCCAGAAGCCGATTCAGAAAAAAGCTCCGTAACTAGTAACTACAAAGGCTCACCCATTAGGAAACTGTAAACCTTTCAACGCGATTACGTCCTTTATCTTTAGCGTCATAAAGCGCGTCGTCGCTATTTTTCATCAGGCTGGAAAGGTTTTCGATATCGTCTTCAAGAAAAGCAATGCCGATGCTGATGGTAACTTTAACCGTATCATTAGAGATGGTTTTAATGCTTAAAGCTTCAATTGATTTTCTCATCCGCTCGCAAAGTGCGACTAATTTATCTCTGTCTACATTAGGTAATGCGATAATGTATTCTTCGCCGCCTAATCTGGCCAGTAAATCATAGCTACGTAGGTGTTGTTTGAAACAATCGGCTACTGATTTTATAACCACATCACCCAGGGGGTGACCAAAGTTATCATTGATGCGTTTAAAAAGATCTATATCTGCTGTGACCACGGCAAAAGGCGCATGCTCTCTAATGGCACGTTGAAGCTCTAACTTGGCTTGGTTTTCCCAGGCTGCCCGGTTCAATAAATTGGTCAAAGGGTCAGTGGTTGCCAGTTCATAGCTTTGGCAAAATAAGATGTAATTGTGTTCCGCATTTTTCTTTAATTGTAAGGCCGTTAATAATAAAAAGGTATGCGTAGGGATGATATGCATTAAAAAGCTGAAAAAATATTGCTCATATAAGTTAAACCATTTTAAAAATTGGAAGACAACCAATAAGGGGAAAAATAAACCAATGACCAGCTTACAGCGACTGATAATAGGTGCCAGAACTAAAATTGAAGTCATAAAATAAAATAAGATAGCAGGCAGGTAGGGTGTTCGTTCTGGTAATAGTATGTAGTTCACACATAAACAACAAAAACTGATCAAACCCATTAACAGGGCAAAGTTAACGATGAACCGTTGCAAGGGGGTCACATAAACTGGAATCAGGATCATGGCAATGACAATGGCTGCAGGAACTCTAAAATAGATTGCCAATGCCTTATCTTCAGCTATAGAGGTCCAGTCCCAAATAGCCGTTAATGACACAATCGCAATGCCAGCATATACCATCACTAACATTGCTGGCTGTAAACGTTTTAACTGGAATGTAAAAAAATCATCCGGTGCGACTAAAGAATTGGATATAGGCAAAATTATGTGGCCGCTGTTATTTGGCTTTGGGTAGTGACAAGTATAGTTCAAATAATTAAAGTCATTAAAAGCCCTGTAACTTTTACTTAATATACACTTATAGAGAGAGGCTAATATGAACCGTGATCTATTTGCTGAAGACTGCGTTAAGTCAAATAAGGGTATTCAAATAGACATGCCTGATGCTGATGTGTGCTTATATCCTGCTATATTTTCACTTGAAGAGGCAGATTTATTCTTTCGTGAATTAAGGCATGAAATAGTTTGGCAGCAGGAGCAAATTGAAATGTATGGCCAGGTTCATCAAACTCCGCGCTTAAGTGCCTGGTATGGTGATGAATTTAAATCGTATACCTATTCAGGTATTACCTCGCATCCACGACCTTGGACGGTCAACTTACTAAAAATAAAACAGCGTGTAGAGTCTATCTCATCACACCAATTTAATAGTGTATTACTGAATTTATACCGAACAGGTGCTGACAGCGTTGCCTGGCACAGTGATGATGAACCAGAGCTAGGGCAGGAGCCAGTAATCGCTTCAGTCAGTTTTGGGCAAGCCCGCAGCTTTCAAATGAAACACAAAACCAAGGTAGTAGAAAAACAGAAAATATTACTATCACATGGTGACCTTTTGGTCATGAAAGGTAAAACTCAACAAGACTGGTTACACCAAATACCTAAAAGTAAAACGTCCATGCAAGCGCGAATTAATTTAACATTTCGTGAGGTTTTATAGAGAGTTTAAGCTTCGCATAGCGCCTTCATTTTTGCAGGCCATAATGAAGTAAATGCTTTAATCCACTATTAAAATTTGGAGAGTCTAAGCAAATGGTTAATTGTATTGAAATGATAATCATTATCATTTAATGTGTGTTTATGTTTGTAATTGTTCTTAGAAGGAAAATAATATGGACAAGTGGCTGCAAAAAAATTGGATTATGGTGAGCTCTTTCGCAATGGCTGTGTGTATTTATTTGATGGTAACTCTTTTGCCCGTGCCTTTTATGACTTCAGTTTGAGAGTCGGCTCAGTACTGAATTTTAAATTCCGGTATACATCAAGTCGTCATGGTTACTATTCATCAGCTTTTTCACTTTTTTGTATAGAGTTTAATCTTAATTTTAAAGTCTAGAGTAGTGGGTAAGGGTAAGGTAATTTACACGTAATGCATCCTGAGCCGACATTTCCCAGGCGTTATGCTGTTGCGGCAACTTAGGCTTTTGGTTTTTAGGTGTATGTTGTTGGTGTTGTATGTTTTGCTTGGTTTGTATGTTCACTTTCTGTGTCTCTTAATAAATTAACTTAAGTGTAAGTTTACGTAAGTTGGTGAAACAAATCTTTACGCTAAGTAGTATCTTTACAAGGTTTTACAATTGAGCTCTTAGTAAGGTTGTTTGATTTTTATATGAATGATTATTGCTCTATAAGGACACATAGTATCTTTTTAACGTTACTAGCAGAAAAGATAAACCCTTGTGCAAATATGATATTGCCAGCAGAGTTATGAGAAATAGAGTGTTCTGACTTTTGGTGATGAAGAAAGCGTATATAAAAGACTGGGCAACTTTAAAAACCCCAAATTCCACCAGTCCATTTAGGTAGCAATCGCACGCCATTGAATTAACATTTTATGATATCCGCATCGATCATTCGGATAACCAATACAATCTGGATGGCCAAGAAGTATTTCAAGTTGTTTTACGATAGCCTTAGCTAGATCCAGTTTTTTTGTCTGTAAGTAACTTCGGATCAAAAAGCCTAAGCGCATTTCGATTAGTTTTGGGGAGGTTTCGAACAGATTGGTCGTTTCGCTTAAGTCGTTCATTGTTGTCATTTTTGTCACCTGTTGTTAACACCAGTGGTATTACATTTTTATTGTTTAAATTGCCTAAAGTGTATAAAGGTCAATCGCAGAAATTTGGTTTAAACCGCTGGTAAATGATGACAGACTGGCATGGGGTATCATTACGAGTTGCTTGTTTTGTTTTTCACAGTGCTGCTTAATGCGCTTGTATGCATCGTGGCTGATGTAATCGGTCGGGCAAACTACCGCGTCTGCCTGTGCTAAAGCACCATTTAGTTTTAAACGGCTATCTTCCTTACCACCATCATGATGGGTAAACGCGCCGTTGCTTTGTTCTACCAGGGTTTTAAAGTAGGGGCATTGGCTTGCTCTGCCGCCGACATAAAGAATATGCTTGCCACCTAAATTATTGATAGGACAGCTCTGCTTGTTAGATACTCCGCAGCTTGTCTGGCAACTATTGCTTAACAGCTTTTGTAGTACCACTTCTGCCATGTCCCTCTCTTTTAAACTTTGATAGGCTTCCTGTTCTAAAAATGCCGTGCGCTTTTGTTCATTTTTAAGTTTTATTTCGAGAGCCTGATTTTCTATATTGGCTTTGCCTAGTTGTGAGCTTGTTAGATAAAGCCGTTTTGACAAGCCTTCGATTGTTTTTTGGAGTTGCTGATTTTTTTGACTAGTTTCCAGTTCTTCAATACGTGTGGCTAATTTATTTATTTCTAGGGTATCTTGTTCTAGTTGTATTTTAATTTTTTTGAGGTGGTCAATTTCGTTTTGTTTTCGGATTAAGCGCCTATTGAAGTTTTCACTGGTCTGCGAAAGAGCTGTTTCTGCTTGTGATTTGTCGTGTCGCAATTTGCCCAGCAGCTTGATATCAGTGCGCGTGCTCGCCCCTGATAAATGTGAGAGCATGTGTACTTCACCAAAAATACGTTCTAGCAAGCCTTCTTCTACACTAGGGTGGGTAACGATGGCCCAGTAGGTCCCTGCAATATCACCACTGGCCAAGGCTGCTTGCCAGAGGGATAGTAAGCCTGCATTCGTCTTGAATTGTGTGCTATGTTTGACGGTTGCTCGGTATTTTTTATCTAGGCGTTTCTGACAGTGGCGCGTCGGGCCGTCGGCGTTTTTGGCTAAACAGACAAAGCTACTGTGCAGTTCATGGTCGGAGGCTTTCTGGCTGGTTAACAGGTGCTTTTTGGCAATAAAACGTAGCTCTTCAAGTGTTAAGCAGGTACCTATAATGCTGCAGTGAAAGTGGCTATGTAGTTGCCATAGTTTTTTGCGCAGGCGCTTTTTGTTTTCATCTTTATTTGATTCTGGCGTATAAACTTTATTTGAATCACACATAAGTATTCCTTGATTAATGATATTGAAC
>Ga0105348_1000160_pt1 | contig 49490 bp, 43 predicted proteins | sample EN8Hudsemesocosm_2_FD_83504 | JGI IMG/M metagenome (GOLD analysis project Ga0105348, IMG submission 83504) | Methane-oxidizing microbial communities from mesocosms in the Hudson Canyon - EN8C Hudson Canyon | ecosystem: Environmental > Aquatic > Marine > Cold seeps | place: Hudson Canyon... | reverse complement strand
TTGCAAGCAATTGTTTTAACGAGTGTATTGCTTGAAAGGGAAAAAGTTGTTGAAAAAATAATCGGTTTTAGCTCTCAGAATCAGGCGGTGGCAGATTCAGCACGGGATTGGATTGCACAGTTTAGTCACGAGGTACGCACACCGCTTAATGGGATTATTGGTATGGCTGACCTTCTTAAAGAGACGCCGTTAAATCCGACTCAGTTTGGTTATATTCGTACCTTGTCGTCTTCGGGGAAATATTTGCTTGATCTGGTAAGTGCGGAGTTGGACTACGATAACCTTTCTCGTGGGGCCGTTGAATTAAATGAAGATGTATTTGATTTCAATCTATTGTGTCAGCAGTGTTGTGAAATGTTCGAGCAGCAGGCCAGTGATAGTGAGGTAACGATTACAGTAGAGCTCTCTCAAAACATGCCTGTAGTTTTTTATGGGGATGAAAAGTGTCTGAAGCAAATAATCATCAATTTATTAAGTAATTCTATTAAATTTACACATCAAGGTCGTATCGTTGTTCGGGCTAATTACTTAGTAGGTGAAAGTAGTGAGGTAAGTCGTCATGACGCGAATAAATTAATATTAACTGTGTGGGATGATGGCATTGGTATTAGCCGTCAGCAGCAATTAAAAATATTTGATCGCTATCATCAAACAGATTCATCTACCTACTCAGGTTATGGCGGTAATGGCTTAGGTTTAGCGATCTGTCGTCAATTAACGCATCTAATGGGAGGGGAGATCAGTGTTGCAAGCCGAGTCGGTGAATACAGTAGCTTTACCGTAGAGCTGCCTTTGGCTTGCTCTCAAAAGAAAGCTAATGGAACTGAAAAGGCGATTGATTTTGGAAAGTCAGCCGTCCGCAAGCAGGCTGAAGACGACAGTCAGACTCTAATAAATAGGGAGCTGGTTGTGCTTGGGGTTGATGATAATGAAATTAATCGCAGAGTTCTAAAGGCGATGCTGAACAAGCTCGGGCATCGAATGGTCGAGGCTGCAAGTGCTCAGGAAGCTATTGATATTGTAAAGTCAGGAACGGCTTTGGATTTGATTTTAATGGATTGTGAAATGCCGAAAATGAATGGCTTTGAGGCAACTAAAATTATTCGAAAATGGCAGGGTGGTCAGGCAGGTAAGGCTTGTCCAATTGTTGCTTTAACAGCTCATGTTTTAACTGAGCATATTGAGCAATGTCTTGAGGCGGGTATGGATGATCACCTAAGTAAGCCTTTGCACTTAAAGGAATTGAGCGTAATACTTGAGTCTATAGAAGGTCATTGATAAAGCTCCGAATATTGCGAGATAATCAGAGCTTATCTTGAATTTAAGCTGAGATTTAAAACTCCCAGTTTGCACCAATACTAATGTTTTGAAAGCGAGTACGAGGCATATCACCACTGCTGATAGCTGTACTTTCAAGTTCGGCTCGGAAGGATAGTTGAGGGATTGGTCGATAAATAAAACCGCCGCCCGATATTGCGTTTACGCCAGATGTTTGGGTTTTCTTTTCAGTTGTTCGAACAGTTGATCCATCTTTGTTTGCAATTATTTTGATGGTCTCATAATCAGCTACCCAAGCAAAAAAGCCTGTTTTCACGAAAAAATCTACGCTGTCGAGTATAGGAAAGCGATAGCGAAGATTGATCAATCCACCTTCCGGTGAAAATTTACTAATGCCATTAAAGGTACTTGGCCCTTTGTTGTCATAAGTATCCTTGCCGTCAGTAACAACGGTAGCATCGCCAAGTTGGCCAAAGCTGATTGATCCATGACCAGCATCCTTAAAAGAAATATTGCTTCTGCTGGTATCGGTATTAATCGCACTAGGATCATCATAGCGGGTATCGCCAAAGTTTACGTAACCGAATTCTAAGCTGATACGAGAGGTGATGTGTGCGCCAGTTAATATTTTGAAAGACTCGCTTGATTTTTCTGTATCAAGAGAGCTTGAATTACCTATGTAAGCACCTATAAAGCCACCCTCACTAGCAAGACTGCTGGCACTTAAGCTTAAAGCAAGCAAGGCTGCTGGTAGTTTTAATAACGCATGAAAAGTTCTAGTAGGTTGGTCGCTTGCAAGCATAGGTGAGTCGTCCAGTTTTCATTATTTATTTTTTTCTTATTTAACCAGAAATGAAACGCTGGGCACAGTCTTAAAGTGTTCTGCCTGCTAAATACTGATCAAGGCGGTGTAGTTTTACATAATCTTTAGCCAGTAAAGGGTCATTAAGAGCTGCGTAGCTTCATAACGACCCAGAGAGGTTTAAGATTATTGGTTTTATAATACTTCTATCGTTCCCTTTAGATGAGGCTTGATACCTGATTGATCTCGAAGGTCAAACTCAATGGTTTTATCATTTAATTCATGATTTAGCTGGATGGACGTTGGTAAGAAAATGGGCAGTTTAAAATCGACGACGACCTTGCAGGCTTCGCTATCGAGCTTGTTATATAGGGCTGCTACCATGCGCGCTTTGCTCCACATGCCGTGGGCAATATGACCTTTAAAACCAAATAATTTTGCGCTCATCGAAAATAAATGGATAGGGTTAGAATCTCCAGAGATTAAAGCGTAGCGACGGCCAAGGTCCGTGGATAGTTTCCAAAACTCTTTATTTGGGTAATCAGGCAGTGTATTTGTTTCATTCTTTTTAGCTGCTGGAGCAATGTTGGTTTTCTTACGAACTAGGTTGGTGCTAATACTTTCCCATACGACTTCACCAGCAATATGAATATCTGTTTTGATATCGATATCATAACCTTTCTCTGTGGTTCTAGTGTCTGAGAAGTAGCAGGTTATATCCATGGTCTCGAAGATTTTTATTGCTCTGTGCTGGGATATCTCATTGCGAACATGAACCATACCCATGACGGCAAATGGAAAGTCGCGCAATAGCATAAGTTCTAAGTGTAATGGGAAGGCCAATAGATGGGGGAATGTCATCGGCAGTTGCTTATTGCCTTGTTCAAAGCCGCAAATCTCTGAGTATTTTTCAACTTTCTTAGGATCGGCCGTCATGTTACTTAATGTGATTCGGGTCGTTGGTAGCTTTGGTATCTTTGTTTTAATGTCTTTTGAGAAGAGCGCGCGACGGTATTGATTGAGTGTGCCTGGAGATTCGTTAATGCGTACGCGAGTCGATGTGTTCATGGTATATCCTGATGTATCTGTACGTGGTGTGTTTAAAATTATAATTACTTATCAGTGTAAACCGCTTAGCTATAAGGCCATTGGCTGTGATTGCTGGTTAATAGCGTCAGATTGGTCAATGAGTGCTTGCAGTCAGCGTTTGTTCTGTCAAAATCCAGACCTACTAAATTTAAAAAAATGAGCTTATGTCAGGTGGAATAGCAGAACTTCGAGATTCGGGAATCTTATTGCAGCTTGCATATCAGGCGATGCTAGAGTTGAAGCTTGATATTCCTTTGATTTTTGAACGATGCGGCGTAAAAGCGGAGTTGTTAGATGACCGCAATGCCCGTACACCTCATGATGCCCAAAATTTGTTCTGGCAGGTGTTAGAAGACGTTAGTGGTGATCCTCATATCGGTCTGCATATTGCTGAAAAGATGCCTGTCTATAAGGGCCAGGTTCTACAGTATCTATTTTTGAGCAGTCCTACCTTTGGCGATGGCTTGGTTAGATCATTAAATTATCAGCGCTTATTAAGTGATGCTACTTTGGCAACCTTTGAAATGATCGATGGTGAGGCTTCTATTGAGGTTTCATCCTCCAGTGAGAAGGTTAAAGATTTACGCCATTTGTCCGAAGCGGTCGTTTATGGATTGGTAAAGTTTTTCAGTTACGTTACTGACGGTCGATTTAAGCTCAATAGGGTTCATTTTAGCCATTCTTTGCAGGTTGAAACGACTGAACATAAGCGTCTTTATGGTTGTGATGTTTCTTTTGATCAGCAAGATAATCGTTTGTTTTTCAGTGCTGATATTCTTGAAATACCTTCTTTGCATGCGGAGCCTGAGTTATTACATCTTCATGAAAAATTAGCGAGCGAGCATGTAGCAAAGCTCGAACGCCAGGATGTGGTTGCACGCGTCAATCGCATTATTGGTGAGATATTGGAGACGGGTCAGGTAAACCTTGAGCAGGTAGCTTCAAAATTAGACATTAAACCTCGTACGCTCAGGACACGTTTAGCTGAGGCAAATACCAATTTTAATCAATTATTGGCTGATTATCGTTGTAATTTAGCTAAGCGATTATTGGCAAATACTGATGAAACCATTGATGAGATTGTCTATCTGACCGGCTTTTCAGAGCCAAGTACCTTTTATAGGGCTTTTAAGCGTTGGACTGAAGTAACGCCAATCGAGTATCGGAATCTTAAAAAATAGTTTCAAATCAATAGCTTAAGAGCTGTTGTGAGGCTTATTATGAGAGGTTGGTAATAATCCTTTTAAATACTTCTAGTTTGTTTACTTTACGGCAACATACTTTTGCTATTAATAACTGGCGTTTTAGATAAAACGGGCCCACAGTTATTAGTACTTAAGCAGCCAGATTGGAGCAGGACTATGGGTCAACTCGATAAAGCAAGTTTAATTCAACCGTTGGTAGATCATATGGTGACCAATGAAAAAGATGTCAATCAGTGGCGAAAAGAACTTGTTAAAAGCGGTGCATTTTCTACTGAGCAGGTAATGGCATTGGATGAAGGCAGTCTTACCTTATCTTATCGCACGATGTTAGCCGTTCAATTCCAAGGGTTAAGGACGGAGCGTTTATTAACCGAGATTGAGAAGCATCATGTTGCTTGGACGGTCGATATTGATGATAGCTTTCAGCAGGGTGCGATTTGCTATTAGTAGATAAAAATTATTCTTTCGTAAGCAGCCTTTCGGCTGCTTTTTTGTATGTATCGCTTTATCTAGAGTGATGAGTTTTCTATCTTGCTTTACCCTTGGCTTTGTTTAAAATCGATTTAATAAGAATAATTAAAGTTCAAGCTTAGGGGGGGGGTGTGTGTCGCGTATTCTATTATGTTGGGAGCTGGGTACTGATTATCAGCATTTATTATCGCTGCAGGCCATAGCACGCTTTTACCAAGGAAAGGGGTATGATGTATGGGTTGCGGCTCGTGATGTTTCTAAGCTTAAGCGTTTATTTGCCGATGTGAAAATTAATATTGTGGCTGCTCCATTTTCTGATTCTTCTGCTGAGCTAGGTTTGGATAAGCAGGCGCCTAGAAGCTATGCCGATTTTTTACGTCGCTGTGGCTATCATCATGGCGATGCACTATTAGGTTTGGTTAGTGCTTGGCGCAGTCTTTATTCCTTTATAAAACCCGATTTGCTGTTGTTTGATCATGCGCCTACGGCTTTGTTATCGGCTCGAGATTTGACAGTTGATGGCCGTGCTATCCCTAAGGTCGCAGTGGGCATGCCTTTTTCGGTGCCGGATGATAATCGTCCAGCGGGTGTTTTCTTCCCAGGTGATTTGGCTAAAAGCGATATCGTTCGTTATGAGGACGATTTGGTTAAGGTGGTGAATAAGGTGTGCATTGAGTTCTCTATGCCGAGAATCAAGAATCTTGCTGATTTATTCTCTGATCTGGATAAGTGTATTTTCCAGGCTTACGCTGAGTTAGACCATTATGGTTATCGCAGTGCTGAGCAAAGGCATAAGACTTCTTATGTGGGGGCTTCACTACCTGTAACTTCTGAAGCGGCTGTTTTTCCGCACTTTAAGGGACCAAAAATTTATTGCCATGTTAAAGGTTCTGCTGAGACGGCGGTTTTATTAAAGACACTGCAAGCGATAGAGTGCAGCGCTATTGTTTTGACTGATGGTATTCCCGATTCAATTATTAAGGCGCATCAGTCTAAGCATATTTTATACATTGATAAGCCCGTTAATATGCGTGAGGTATTAGATAAGTCGACGTTTGCGATTTTAAATGGTGGCATTAATTCGGTATCGTTATTTATGAAGGCGGGCATCCCTGTGGGTTTGTTTCCTTTGCATATTGAGCAGTTTTTAATGGCTAAGCGCGTTGAGGCGTTAAATGCGGGGTTTCAGTTGAACCTTTCTGATGTTGACTCTGCTTTGCTTGGTTTGCAGAAAGTAAACAGCCGCCAGAAGAAGGTCGCTGCGGGTTTGTTTGAGGAAAAATATCAGGCTGAGAGTGCGCATAATGAGTTGTTGCTGCAGCTTGCATTGGTTGAGCAGGGTTTTAAAAGCTAAGATTTAAAACTATGTTTAAAGGCAAGGGTATCAGTGGTTTTGGTTTTTAAAATCGCAGTTCGCTTGCGATCGGTGTCGGGTGTGTCGTTCTGCGGCACGTCGTGAATACACTCATTCAGTACATCCATGTACTTCACCCTTCGGGCAACCTGCGGTTGTGCAAAATGGCTATCCTGCCATTTTGTCCCTGTAGACTCGAAGATCCCTTCCTTGGGATCTAACGGCCTTAAACAACTCGCCCAACACCAATCCGCGAAATGCTAACGCTTTGCCAGATTGGAGTTTTGGGTAATATTAAAGCCAAGCTCTAGGCAAAAAAATAGCGCTTATTTAGAAAACCTAAATAGCGCTATTTTCAAGCATTAAGCGATCAGGGAAGAATTAGATGCCTTGAGAGCGTAAGTATTCGTCATAAGTACCGTGGAAATCTACTATTTCGTGATCCTTGATTTCGATGATACGTGTTGCCAAAGAACTTACGAACTCACGGTCGTGAGATACGAAAATCAACGTGCCTTCGAACATTTCTAATGCAAGGTTGATCGATTCAATCGATTCCATGTCCATGTGGTTGGTTGGTTCATCTAATAATAGTACGTTGTGATTCTGCATCATCAGCTTACCAAATAATAAACGTCCTTTTTCACCACCGGAGCAAACCTTAACGTTTTTCTTAATGTCGTCTTGGTTGAACAGTAGGCGACCTAGTGTTCCACGAACAGCTTGGTCATCATGTTCTGGTGTGCGGAACTGAGACATCCAGTCAAACATTGGCATGTCAGCAGGGAATTCGTATTCGTGATCCTGTGCGTAATAACCTAAAGACGCATTTTCAGACCACTTGATGGTTCCTTCTGATGGCTGTATTTCGTCAACCAAGCACTTCATTAAGGTTGTTTTACCCGCACCGTTAGAACCAATGATGGCAACCTTTTCGCCAGCAGGGATCATGATGTTTGAGTTTTTAAACAACATTTCAGTTTCGTATGTGTGGCCTATCTGCTCAATTTCTAACGCAGTACGGTGTAATTTTTTCTCAAACTCAAAACGCATGAATGGATTTTGACGGCTTGAAGGTTTGATGTGATCCAATACGATTTTATCAAGCTGCTTCTGGCGAGACGTTGCTTGTTTTGCTTTCGAAGCGTTAGCAGAGAAACGGCTAACGAACTGCTGCAATTCAGCCATCTGAGTTTTCTTCTTGGCATTATCCGCTTGCTGACGTTCGCGCGCTTGTGTTGACGCGATCATGTAGTCATCGTAGTTGCCAGGGAAGATCTTGATATCACCATAATCGATATCAGCCATGTGTGTACAAACAGAGTTCAAGAAATGGCGATCGTGCGAGATGATTACCATCGTGCATTTCATGTCGTCTAATAATTTTTCTAACCAGCGAATGGTATTGATGTCCAAGTTGTTGGTTGGTTCATCAAGTAGTAGGATATCCGGGTTAGAGAATAGTGCTTGGGCTAAAAGTACACGTACTTTCAAGCCAGGAGCAACACCTGACATTAAGCCGGTGTGCAATTCAGAATCAATACCAGCGCCTAATAGCAATTCGCCAGCACGAGACTCAGCGGTATAGCCATCCATGTCAGCGAATTCGCTTTCAAGTTCAGCAGCGCGCATGTATTCGTCTTCAGTCGCTTCAAGATTGGCGTAAATTGCATCACGCTCATCTTTAATCGCCCAAAGTTCTTTATTACCCATCATTACCGTGTCGATAACAACTTGCTCTTCAAAAGCGAACTGGTCTTGGTGTAATTTACCCAAACGCTCGTTTGGAGAAACAGAAACGTTTCCCGCAGAAGGCTCAAGGCTGCCGTCTAGGATCTTCATGAAGGTCGACTTACCACAACCATTCGCGCCGATTAGACCGTAGCGGTTGCCATCGCCAAATTTTACGGAGATGTTTTCAAACAATGGCTTGGCGCCAAATTGCATGGTGATATTAGCGGTTGAGATCAATGTAGATACCCTGAAAAATACTTGCGTGGCTTAAGCGCTGGCTCTAGAAGCCTGCGACCTATAAAATTGATGGCGAATTATACAGACTTTAAACGAGTACTTAAATGCCTGCTTCTAAAATAAATGATCTTGTAAAAGACGCCGTTAAACAGCCTCTACAGTCTAGTTCGAAGATGGCTGATTTGAAGGTCGCGGATATTAACTGCCCACGTTGCCATAAAGCCTTCACCTGCAATGCTGCGGATATCCAGCAGTGTCAGTGTTGGGGTGTAGGGTTAGGTGCGGATGACTTTGCTTATTTGAGACGGCAAGGTTTTAGTGCTGAGCAAACAGGCTGTTTGTGTCGCAATTGTCTATTAGAGATACAAATAGAGGTTAGAAGTATTGTGGCGGAATCATAATCAGTATGAAAAAAGTGAAAGTAACTTTGCTCATTTGACCGAATTTTGCGAAAATGCACACATAGATAATACCCGATCAAATTACTCAGATTTACTGTGCTTAAAAAATAACCGTTTTAAGCCTGCCTTTTAGTGAGCTCCCAATGTTAACTGTCACCCAAGCCCCAGAACTTTTCTCGTACCCTAGATATTGGGCCGAGTGCTACGGTACTGCACCGTTCTTGCCTATGTCGCGCGCTGAAATGGATGAGCTTGGCTGGGATTCTTGCGACATTATTATTGTCTGTGGCGATGCCTACGTCGATCATCCAAGTTTTGGAATGGCGATCATGGGGCGCTTATTAGAATCTCAAGGATTTCGTGTTGGCCTTATTTGCCAGCCTGACTGGAATGATTTAGACGCTTTTAAAGCATTGGGTAAGCCGAATCTGTACTTCGCTGTGAGTGCGGGGAACATGGATTCGCTGATTAATAAATACACCGCCGATCTTAAGGTTCGTAACGATGATGCTTATACACCTCATGGTGTATCGGGTAAGCGTCCTGATCGTGCAGTTATTGTCTATAGCCAAAAATGTAAGCAAGCCTATAAAGACGTGCCGCTTATGGTCGGTGGTATTGAAGCCAGCTTGCGCCGTATTGCCCAGTACGATTATTGGAGTGATGAAATTCGTCGCTCGGTACTCGTTGATTCAGGCGCCGATATTCTATTATACGGCAACGCTGAGCGCGCGATTGTTGAAGTGAGTCATGAGCTTGCGTCCGGCAAAACAATGAAAGACCTGCAGTATATCCGGGGTACTGCGGTTATTCGTAATGAAACCCCGGCGGGTTGGACTGAGATAGATTCAACTCGCATTGATTGGCCTGGGCGCTTGGATGAAATCCCAAATCCTTATGAAATGAAGGATACCAAGAACCAAACTTGTTCGACGAATAAGGACGATGGTTCTGAAGACGGTATGGAAGAGCACGAAAGTGTGGTCAAAATCGTTCCAATGCCACTGCACCGTAAGTTAAATATTGATCATTCGAAGGCGGTTATTCGTCTTCCTTCGTTCGAAAAGGTGCGAGCTGACTCGGCACTATACGCTCACGCATCGCGTATTTTGCACTTAGAAAGTAATCCGCAAAATGCCCATGCCTTGATTCAGCGTCATGGCGATAAAGAAATTTGGGTTAATGCCCCACCAATTCCTTTAGAGACAGAAGAAATGGATGCGGTTTTTGCTTTGCCGTATCAACGTATTGCGCATCCTTCTTATGGTGATGCCAAAATCCCTGCTTACGATATGATCCGTTTTTCGGTCAACATCATGCGTGGCTGTTTTGGTGGTTGTAGCTTCTGCTCAATTACCGAGCACGAAGGCCGAGTGATTCAAAGCCGTAGCCAAGAGTCAGTGCTTAAAGAAATTGAAGATATTCGAGATCACGCGCCAGGCTTTACCGGTTCGATTTCAGATTTAGGTGGGCCTACGGCCAATATGTATCACCTGAACTGTAAGGATCCTAAAATTCACGCCAGTTGTCGTCGTTTATCGTGTGTATTCCCGAGTATTTGTACCAACTTGGTAACCGACCACTCGCAAACAACGTCGCTATATCGTCGTGCGCGTGCTTTGCCGGGTATTAAGCGTATCGCCATTGCTTCTGGTTTACGTTATGACCTTGCGGTAGAAGATCCTGAATACGTACGCGAGCTAGTGACCCATCACGTGGGTGGCTATTTGAAAATTGCCCCTGAGCATACTGAGAAGAATACTCTCGATATGATGATGAAGCCGGGTATGGGGACCTACGATAAATTTAAGCGCATGTTCGAAAAGTATTCGAAAGAAGCGGGCAAGAAACAGTACCTGATTCCATACTTTATCGCTGCGCATCCGGGCTGTGAAGATGAAGATATGTTGGGCTTAGCAGTCTGGCTTAAACGTAATAAATACCGTGTTGACCAAGTTCAGACATTCTATCCATCGCCAATGTCCCTAGCGACGGCGATGTATCATTCGGGTCATAACCCGTTGCAGCGCATCAGCTACAAATCGAAGAAGATGAAAGTGCATACCGAGCTAAAGTCTCGACGTGTACAGAAAGCCTTCTTGCGTTATCACGATCCAAAGAGCTGGCCAATGCTGCGTGAAGCTCTAAAAGATATGGGTCGCGAAGATATGATTGGCGCAGGCAAGAATGCTTTGATTCCAAAAGAAGAGCCTGCGGAGCATCGTCATGCACGCTTGCAGAATAAGCTTGGGCACAGTACTCGTGGTCGCCCTGGAGGTAAAGGCGCGATCAATACTTCTGGAAAGCCAGGTTCTAAAACAGGTGCTCAGGCTAAGTCTGGACACTCTAAATCTGGGCAGGGGCAGTCAGAAGGTAATCGTCCAGCAGGAAGCCGTCCCGCAGGAAAGCCATTTGGCAAGCCGGGTTCTAAACCAGGAGTTAAGTCTTCGGGTAAGAAGCCAGGTAAAAAACTGCAGAAGTCTGTGGCTGAAAAGGCCGGCGTGAAGCAAGAAGGCGCTAAGAAGTCGGGTAAGCCCAAGTTTAAAAAACGCTAATAAGCGCTAATACAGAATTGAATAGTAGGAATACGATGACACACCCATATGCACCTGAGCATTCAGTTGATGAAACGTTAGCAAGCTTTACTAAGCCATTGTCCACCCATGCGCCGCGTATATTGATGCTTTATGGCTCCTTGCGTGCAGAGTCTTACAGTAGAAAGCTCACTTTAGAAGCCGCTGCTATTTTAGGAAGCTTTGGTGCTGAAGTAAGAGTATATGACCCAGCTGAGTTACCTATGTTTGATCGTGAAAGCTATGATCATCCAAAAGTGAAAGAGCTGCATGAATTAGCTTTGTGGTCTGAAGGTATGGTGTGGTCTAGCCCTGAGTTGCATGGCACGATTACCTCGGTGATTAAGAATCAGATTGATTGGATTCCTCTAAGTCTTGGCAGTGTGCGTCCTACTCAGGCGCGTACTTTGGCTGTTATGCAGGTGAGTGGTGGTTCGCAATCCTTTAATGCCGTGAACAGCTTACGAGTCTTGGGTCGCTGGATGCGCATGCTAACAATACCTAATCAGTCCTCGGTGGCGATGGCGTGGAAAGAATTTAATGATGATGGCTCGATGAAGGATTCTTCTTATCGTGATCGGGTAGTTGATGTGATGGAAGAGCTATTCCGTTTTACGTTGCTAACACGAGATCATTCTGAGTTTTTAACCCATCGTTATTCTGAAAATAAAGAAGAGTATGCTGAAAGGGCGGGGAAGGTATCAGCAGACTCTGGAGCTGAAGGTCTTTAGCGTAATACTTTTAGGAGGTTTAGACCGCTATTTTTAATTGCAAATAAAGCCCGTTTAATTAAGCGGGCTTTATTGTTTTTAATACTTCTTCACTGGAGGGATGTCATTCATCTGGCGTAAAAACTCTAAGTCGCGCTTGAGTTGATCGCAGCGCTCACGAGGTGTGAGATCTTCTGGCCATTCATCAGGGCCTTCATCGGCAGTTGGTATAACATTGCCAATTAATTGAGAAAACGTTTGAGTACCATTGCAAGTTTTATGGGATTTACGTGAATTAAAATCAACATGAATGACGTTTGAATCCTGCTTGTTACTCATTACCGTACCTTCTTAGTTATTATTCTAGCGATTGTTAGAGCTGGTTGTTTATTTGCAATTTCATATAGTAATTAACGTATAGATGTATCTAGCTCTCCCTATTACTTATCAAGAACCATACCAATAAAGTATTAGTCGCTAGGCCGCATGAATAGGTAGAGTTAATACTATAGAAGGTTGCTAGCGTAATGATTGTTAAGGGGTTTTGGCATTTTGTGACAATAATTGTCAGTTTGAAACAGTGTGCAACTATTTGTTTTAATGAGAGCTGTATTGTAAATCGGTAGTCTTGCTTTGGGAGTATTCTTAAGCATGGCTAATAAAGTCTAGCGCGACTATTAACTGGAAGTTACTTGTTTATCAAATGATACCTGCATCTAAGCTAGCTGCCATGGTCAATCCAAGCTCTTCACATTGAATAATAAACGCCTCGTCAAAATCCCCTTTACAGATTAACGGTGCTTGCACCTGTCGCCAGCGCAAACCTGTGGTAATGGTATCAAGGGCTCGACGAGTGCCAGTGCCATCGTGACCCGCTCGAATATAAAAGCAGGCTGGAAGTCCTTGGGTATGATTGAGGCAATCAAAATAGCACCGATCGAAGACATCTTTTATTAGGCCAGCCATATAACCCAGATTTTCGGTAGTACCAATAATGATAGCTTGAGCGCTTTTTATATCGTCGGCTTGAGTCTCTAGCGGGGAAATATACTTAACTTCCACATTGCTGATGTCTGGGTGGTTGGCGCCTTTAATGACTGCATCGAGCATTCTTTCGGTATTTACAGAGGGAGCATGAGCAATAATGAGTAATTTTTTTTTATTTAGCATAATTTAGTACGCGACCTTGATTACATCATTGCTTGGTTGAAGGGCGTGCTGTTTCGAGAGCACTCTTCACTTTACTACAGGATAAGGTTCTAAGTGCTATCTAAAGCACGATGACTTAAAATTATGAGATGAACAAAACAAGGCCAATCGAGTTATGACACAGAAATACTCTAAGCATTCACTACCGACTGTTACCACGATAAATGATCTCGCGAAGTTATCTAACTACTCACTGATGGATACACTTAACTGTGATCCTGAAGCTAACTTAAATGGCGATGAGCATATGCCACGTCAAGTATTCTCAGGGCATTATGTCCCTGTCACTCCTACAGCCATTGAAAACCCCGAATATATTACCCACAGCAAAGATTTTTTCCAAGAATTGGGCTTTGCGGACGATCTAGCTGAGTCCGCAGATTTTATGCGTATGTTCTCAGGTGATCTTACCCATGTACCAGAGCCAATGCGTAAGGTTGGTTGGGCGACAGGTTATGCTCTGTCTATTTTTGGTACTGAATACGTGCAGCAATGTCCGTTTCAAACGGGCAACGGTTATGGTGATGGTCGTGCAATGTCTGTGCTTGAGGCGGTTATTAAGGGACAGCGCTGGGAGATGCAGCTAAAAGGCGGCGGTCGTACGCCTTATTGTCGCGGTGCTGATGGTCGAGCGGTTCTGCGATCGAGTATTCGTGAGTTTTTAGCGCAAGAGCATATGCATGCGTTAGGGATAGCAACCACGAGATCTTTAAGTTTGTATGTTTCAAAAACTGAGACGGTTTCTAGACCTTGGTACTCAGAGGGGTCCTATATGAAAGATCCTGACGTGATGGTATCTGAAGCGGTCGCGATTTCTACTCGCGTTGCTCCCTCGTTTATTCGAGTAGGTCAACTCGAGTTGTTCAGTCGTCGTGCACGTAAAAACGAGCATCCGCAAGCGTTGGCTGAGCTCGAAATGATTGTGCAGCACTTAATGGAACGTGAGTACAGTGATGTCATTGATAAAAACCTACCCTTCGAGCAGAGGGTTGTATTGCTTGCGGGTGAGTTTTGTAATCGACTAACGTCGCTGGTAGCGAATTGGATTCGAGTAGGTTATTGCCAAGGTAATTTCAACAGTGATAACTGTGCCGCGGGTGGATTTACTCTCGATTATGGGCCGTTCGGGTTTTGTGATGATTATCATCCACAATTCCAACCTTGGACGGGAGGCGGACAGCATTTCTCATTCATGAATCAGCCCATTGCTGCGGAGCGCAACTTCCACATGTTTTGGACAGCATTACGGCCATTATTGATGTCAGATAAAGCGGCTTTGGAGCAACTTGATAAGGTACGAGGTGGCTTTGAACAACATATGCAGTCGAAAATGGAAGTAATGTGGGCTTCGAAGCTTGGGCTGGCCGAATTTGATGCACAGCTGTTTAGTGAACTTGAAGTATTGATGATACAAACCCAGGTTGATTACACAATATTCTATCGGGAATTGTCGGCTGTGCCTGACGATATTAATATCCTCAAGAAAAGTTTCTATCAGGGGGCGCGATACCGCGCTGATTCGGATGAAATAGATAAACGTTGGTCAGCTTGGCTGGGTAAGTGGAAGTTGCTAATTGATACTGCGGCGACTTCAAATACGGAGTCTAGCGTAAATAAAGAGGCGCTCGCTAAGCGGATGAAGCTTGTTAACCCAAAATATATGCTGCGAGAATGGTACCTTGCGCCAGCCTACAGGCAGGCCGCTACGGGTAACTATTCTTTGGTTAGAGAGCTACAAAACATTATTACGAATCCTTATGGCGAACAATCAGCAGAGGTTGAGCATAAGTTTTATAGGCTGAAACCGCTTGAATTCTTTGAGGCCGGAGGGGTGTCGCATTACAGCTGTTCTTCGTAGTCTAGCGTGATCGAATGAGTGTATTTGCTATGAAAAAGAAACTTTTTAAGAGACTTTAAAAAGAATGCTTGTTCTATTTATCCAAATATTTTGTTAATCAAATTTAGGTAGGCTAAATTACCTAAGAGCAATAATTGCATCACTACATTCATTCAAATAGCGAGAAGGGCAAAGATGAATATGGAGATTCAGGCAGCTTTAGAAGTTGCCGATGAAACCGACGCATTTTTACAAATTACAGACGTGATTTTTGATAAAAAAGCTGAGCTAGGGTATTTCGAATTAAATACTGCCGAGAAGTCTATTTATTGTATAGATTGCCTATCTCGAGAAATGGAAAATGGAGGCTTTGGCCAACTTTTTCATCATGATTCTGGGGCTTTGGTTAATGATATGCTGGAGGCACTAGAAAAAATTCGTGCGAAAAACACTCTTGAAGTCGTTCAGCAGGTAGTTAATTTCTTCCCTGCAGCTGAGGTGCCTAGTGACGAAGAAGAGCGAATCGAAGCATTTGATCAACTAGCCAGTGAACTGGTGGATGAGATAGCGTCTTGTGATGATCGCTTCCATGATACCGGTGAAAATCTAGTCGAATTGACGCTTAAGTTTGTAGCAAAGAATGTGGCAGAATTTCGATAAGGCCTATCCATGCAATGTCGGGTCAATTGAATGATAGAAATTGGCCTGATATAGCCTAAAATGCTTGCAATTGATCGGTTAGATCAATATAAAAGACATTCATTCTGACTCACCCAATAAAAATTAAAATAGGAATTCTTATGTTACGTATTCTTGCGGGCTTAATTATTAGCATGTCATTACTGCCGATGGCACAAGCTATAGAAATAAATGATATTGAAATTGCTGATAACATTCAAATCGAAGAAAAATCTTTGGCTTTAAATGGAGCGGGTATTCGTTCAAAGTTTTTCTTAAATTTATATGTAGGTGCTCTTTATTTAAACGAAAAGAGCTCTGATGCTGAAACCTTAATCGCCGCAGATGAAGCGATGACTATTCGCTTATACATTACATCTTCTTTGATCGATGGCGAAAAAATGAGTGAAGCGACTTTAGATGGCTTTGTAAAATCAACGGGTGGCAACTTGGCGCCAATTCAAAAAGAAGTTGAATTGTTGATCGGTGCTTTCAGCGAAGCGGTTGAAGATAACGATGTATTTGATCTTCAGTATGTACCGGGTACAGGTCTAAGCGTAGTGCGTAATGGCGAAACGAAAGTTGTTGTTCCAGGTTTAGAGTTTAAAAAAGCTTTGTTTGGTATTTGGTTGTCTGAAGACCCCGTTCAGGATGACTTAAAAGAAGGCATGTTAGGCGAAGCGTAATCGTTTAATTGAGTTATCCTAGAAGCCGCAATTGCGGCTTTTTTTTTAATTAAAATGGCCAGCTTTGTATTTTATCCATAAATTATAATAATAAAAAAAGGAATGCAGATGAAAACTCATCTTAGGACTGTGTTTTTAGGCTTGATGATCAGCCTAGTAACTTCCGCTCATGCTTCTTCGCAAGATAGCCAATCACTTAATAAACAAACCCTAGAGAAGCAGGCAATGAATCAAAGCCTCACCCTAGATCAACGTATTTCGGCGATTAAACAGCTTTATCCTGAGCAGTGGGTGGACGGGCAGGCAAAGCGACGTATTTGTATTTGGGACATCGCTGGTCGTTCTGGACCGATATTTTCAGCAGCCCAAGATCAAAAAACAGACCTGATGAGCATGGGTATTGAAGTAGAAATGGAAGCTTATACTAGCGAATCTATTTTATCGGAAGATCTTAAGGCGGGTCTTTGTGATGCGGCCCTAATGACGGGGATGAAAGCCAGAACGTTCAATAAATTCAGCGGCACAGTTGATTCCGTGGGTGCGCTGCCTTCGATTAAACACATGAAACTATTACTGAAGTCATTGACGAGTTCAAAAATGGCTTCTAAGTTTGAAAATGAACACTATACGGTTCTGGGGATTGCTCCAGCGGGCGCGGCTTATATTTTTGTTAACGATAGAAAAATAGACTCGTTAACCAAAGCGGCAGGTAAGCGTATAGCAGTCCTTGATTATGATATGACCCAAGCCAAAATGGTGCTCAAATTGGGGGCGACTCCGGTTCCTTCAAGCTTAATTGGGGCGCCTAATAAGTTTAATAATGGCGCTGTTGATGTACTGCCCGCGCCGCTAGTGGCGTATGGCTTTATGGAACTTTATAGGGGAATGGAGCCAGACGGAGGTATTATTGACTATCCATTTTCTCAAGCAAGTATGCAAATGATCGGTCTAAAGGACAAGTTCCCAACAGAGGTCGCACAAATTATTAGAGAAGGCTTTTTCAAAGGTTTTGATCGAGTAATTAATCAGTTGAATGTGCAAACGGGTGAAATTCCATCTCGTTGGTGGATTCAGATACCAGATAAAGAAAAGCAAGACTATGAAGTCATGATGCAGCAAGCGCGTATTGAGCTTAGAGAAGCTGACTATTACGACGGGCTCATGCTACGTATTCAGCGTAAAGTACGCTGCAAGCTAGACCCTACGCGGTTTGAATGCCCAAACCCTGTAGAGTAAGCTAAGAGGAAATAATACTAAAAATAGCTAAAGCACTGGCTTGAATGGCCGTTATAACCTATAGCGCAATTTAATCTGGTGACTGCTATGCACTTTAATCCCAATCTAATTAACGTTCAGCCTGGTTCGTATCAAGGCAACTCTCATCCTGCCCAAGTGAATCAAGGGGCACGCCATGAAGCAAAAGCTTCTGACGTCGTTAATGACAATGTCAAAAAAGGGGTCAGTCAGGCAACGGGCACTTCTTCATCTGGCTTACACCTAGGAAATAAGAAGGATGCTCAGGAAGTAGCGACCACCATGCTTGACCATGTGCAGCGCGGGTTGGATCAATTACGATCTCAAGGTGCTGGTGATGAACGTATTCAACAGCGCTTGGAAGCGGCAAAAGAAGGCATTGCTAAAGGGTATGATCAAGCAGAGCAGCAGCTTAAAGATATGGGGTTGCTAAACGACGAACTGAAAGCAGAAATAGCCCAAGGACGGGAGTTGATCGGTGTTGGACTTGATAAAATGGCCAGTGGTCAGTATACGGGTAATAGCAACGAAGTTAGCCTAAGTACAAAGATGCCTGCATCGGAGGTCAATCGCTACAGTAGTCAGGCCAGTCAGAAGAATTCAATGTCTTTGGAGTTGATGACCAAAGATGGCGATAAGATTTCACTGAGTTTTATGCAATCTTCACAATCCTTCTCTTATGCTGAGAAGCAAGGTCATCAGTACATACAGGCAGCGGGTTTTGAGCAGGGAACCGAATGGCAGATGGATGTAATGGGGAGTCTGGACGAAGGCGAGCAAGAGGCACTAACGAATCTTCTACAGAATGTCGAAAAGCTGTCTAAAACATTTTTCTCAGGCGACCTTGGTGGTGCCTTAGAGCAAGCTATGCAGCTTGGCTTTGATGGCAATGAACTCGCATCGATGAGTTTGAATCTACGACAGGAATCATTCAGTTCGGTCAGTCGCGCTTATAATTCAGTTCAGCCGAAACTACCGACGCCGGAATTGGAAAACTTATCTTCATCTTTGCTTGGTTATAATGATGATTATTTATCAGCTTTAGAGCAGGCAAAATCGTTTGCAGACCCACAAACATTATTGAATTCTTTGGTTGATCAAATGTTTCCAGATGATCAGATTAAAGATATTTTTCAAGCCTACAATCAAGGGCTGAATAATGCCGTCAATGCTCGTGCAGATATGATGTCCAACTTATTGGAGTAATTGCTTTATACTAGGGGCACTATTTTTAATAGACCCCGAGAAAGTACTTTGGCTATTTTATTATTGTCGACAGAAGCTTGTCATCTGTGCGAGCTTGCGCAAACTGTTTTACAGCAAGTATTCAGTCAGCCAGATATGCTTGTCTTGTCTGAACAAGCCCACTTCGAAATATACTTGCAGGATATTATTGATCATCCAGTATGGCTTGATCTATACGGTGAAAAAATCCCAGTGTTATTGGATGAATCCTCTCGCTTAACTTTAGAATGGCCATTTTCTGTTACTGAAGTAACGGTTTGGTTAGAAAAAGTCGCTGTGAATGCTGGCCCCTTGTCAGCATAAGCTCTACTATTAGTACATATCTCATTAAATCCTCGCGCTAAATGTCTTAAAAGGAATATTCATGTCGCATTTTTTAAAAGCCAATCGTTTAACTAGTCATCTGCGGATTATAATGTCTGCATTGTTATTATCGTTAATGGTTGGGTGTTCATCAGCGCCACAATCATCAACAGGGCAGGCTGTATATTATGCCCTGCAGACGGATGTTCAATTACGATTATGGGTTGAACATTGTCAGGATATGAGCAGTAAAGCGAAGCAAGCAGCTTGGCAAGCTAAGACGAATTGGTGGCGACGTAATGGTGCCTTTGTAGAAGGTGCTGATTATGGTTTAACCCGTGAAATTATGTTGGTTTCGGGAGATCGTGATGTTACAGGTGCCAATATCGCTTTAGGAATTACGACTCAGGTTGTCGAAGATGCCGAAGCTGAAATGAAAGGTATTTTGGATGAGAGTGGCGATCAAGAGAAATTGTGTTTAAACATGCTATCTAAGTTTAACGACGGCGATTATGATTTACGCGATAATAATCAATTTTATCCAACGCTGGTAGATCTTCAGCGACGCGCTGAGAGAGAAGGCAAAGATTTAATCGAAAAATCAGCAACGCTAGAGAACAATAAGCAGCGTAAATTTGGACGCTCATTATACGTTGTTGAAAAGTTGGCTAAGCGCTCGGGCTGCCCTGGTGCGAATGTTAAGGTGATTAAAACGGATTGGCCTCATGAAGTTTACGATGTGCAATGCCCAGATAATAGCTACATCTTAGTGCGTTGCGAGTGGGGCAATTGTTTATTAAACGATTAGCTTTATTCGTTTGCTTAGCAGTTTGCCAAGCTGTACTGGTCTCAAATGTACAGGCGTCTAACGTACCAAAATACGACGAGCAAACTGCAAAGGAAAACCACGAATCTCATTCGGGGCATAGTGATCATTTACTGATACTTTTGCGGCATAAGATTGCATTGCAAAAATTGCAGCAAGTCTCTGAATTTGGGGCTACTCAAATTAGTTTGTTTCAGCAGGGGAAGCACCTGAGTAAGGTAATGCCGACGTTGAAGAGGTATATAGCCACCCCGAAATCCTATTATCTCACTAGCGACATGTACCATGAGAGTCTTGAAAACAGAGCGGCAATGCTAGCGGATTTCACCGATATTCTAATTCAGTATCAAAAGCAGCTTGTTTCAGCGCCTTAAATCGTTGAAAATCTACTTTATACCTTCCAACCTCCTTTTCTTTGAAAAAGATCGAGTCTATTTTGCTGAGCTATCGCCACTCTTATCATGCGGGTAATTTCGCAGATGTCTTAAAACACATCGTACTTGTAGAATGCTTAGAGCATTTCAATAAGAAAGACGCACCGTTTGATTATATGGATACGCACTCAGGCGCCGGTTTGTATGATCTACGATCAGCAAATGCTAATAAAACGTCTGAATATAAAGAAGGTATTGCTAAGCTAAAGCGCATTGATTCGCCTCAGCTAGAAGCCTACTTTGATGTGGTAGATGCGATTAATCAGCAGCAGGGTACTAATAACGGGGGGATGAATTTCTACCCAGGATCCCCAGCTATTGCACACCATTATGTGACTCGCCCAGAACGCCAAAAGGACAAAGCATGGTTGTTCGAACTGCATTCCAGTGATTTCCGTATCTTGTCTGAGTCGATGGCGGCGGGACGTAAGGTGCGTATTAAGCAAGAGGATGGATTAAAAGGCCTATTAGGGCTAGTTCCTCCTGTTAGTCGACGTGCTTTAGTTTTGATCGATCCTTCTTATGAAATAAAAACAGACTATCGAGATGTGATTGATGCGGTTATCAAAGCGCATAAAAAGTTTAGCTCAGGAACCTATGCCATTTGGTACCCTGTGGTAGAGCGTAAGCGTATTGATACTATGTGGCGTAAATTGAAGCAGGCTGGTGTTAAAAATGTTCATCAATATGAATTAGGTTTAGCGGAAGACAGTCATGAGTTAGGTATGACTTCTGCTGGTATGTTGGTAATCAACCCACCTTGGACGTTAAAAGCGAAACTAGACAAGGTATTGCCTAGCCTCGTTAAGCAGCTCGACCGTGGAGATGGTAAAGCCTTTAGCTTGTGTCAGGTCATTGTTGAAGAGTAAAACTAATAATAAGGGCTAATGAATATGGCCTATTAATCGGGGCTCTTAATTAATGTTGTGATAAACCGACACACACAACGCGATAAATAATCCCCCTGAAAGAAATTGCCATGGAAGGCTAGGGTTGGAGTTCAATAAAGACACATTGTAGGTTTTCTTATACTTTGGGTTTGGATGTTCAATCTCGTACAAAAACTCAGAAATATCTCCATGACGAACATTAGGTTCAAATCTTAACGCTTTTTTAATAGCCCCATCCAGCCATACTGGCACTAGCGGATTTAATTCATAGCTAGGGGTGTATTTTGTTTTCAAGTAGGCTTTTTTGCTTCTGCACGATTCTAATTTACCGGAAAACGGCAAGTTATTTGTCAGCATTTCAAATAAAATAACAGCAATCGAAAAAATATCACTTTGTTGCAGGCTTTGACCTTGTAGTACAGCTTCAGGTGCTGCATAAGTTGCAGTCCCTAAAATGCCATCTCGCTCTAAAGGCGTCGATATTTCAGCAATGGATTTGACGTGGCAGGAACCAAAATCAATTATTTTAGCTTCTCCATTTCTATCCAGCATAATATTACCGGGTTTTAAATCCTGATGAATGGTTTCGCGACGATGGAAAGCTCTTAGCCCTTTTAATACTTGCTGAATAATAACAATGACGTTTTGAACGGGAGGATTTGGATTTTCTTTAATCCATTGCTCCAGCGTAATGCCTTCGATGTATTCGGTTAAATAATACAGGTAGTTTTTTGGTCGATTGAACCCTGCGACTTTTAGTACGTGTGGGTTTTTAATGCGATTGCCAATCCAGCTTTCTAATATGAATCGCTCTATATAGGCAGCATCATCGTTGTAATTAACAGAGGGCGTTTTCATGCAATACGCTTCCCCAGTTTCAAGGTCGATGACTTTATATAGCTGGCTACGATTGCTGGCATGAAGCTCTTTTTCTATACGAAGGCCATCAATCGACATTCCTGGACTAAGATCGGGTGGAAAAGGGAGGTCGATCAAGCGTTGATGTACGTCGTTTAAATTTTGACTTGGTAACTTATCAATTCTAATGATTTGGCAACTAAGATTGTCATTACTTTTTTGTTGTAGCGCAAGTTCAATTAACTGCTCACAACTTTGTTCAAAGTTATCAGTTTCTCTTTGGCTTAGGGAGTTAAGATGGTCGCGCAATTGCTGGTTTGATATGAAGTCGTGTATACCATCGGTCGACAAAAAGAAAATGTCTCCTTGTTCAATATCCGTACTGCGATAATCGACATCCAGTTTTACATCCAAACCCATCGCGCGTGCGAGGTAGGTTTGAGTCGCGCTGATTGCGGTTGTATGGTCTCGAGTAAGCTGCTCAAGGTCGCCATTACGCATGCGATAAATACGGCTATCACCGACGTGAAAGATATGGGCGGTATTGGATTTAAATACGACACAGCTTAAAGTACTAATGTAGCCTTTTTGTGCATCGCTAAAACGTTGACCTTGGCTATATAACCAACGGTTAAGTGCAGTGAGCACCTTGGTTGTACTTTGTTTTACACTCCAAGTATCTGGGGTGGAATAATAATCAGAAAGAAAGTTCCGTACGCAGGTTTCACTGGCTTCTTTTCCTGCTTCTGCAGCACTCACACCATCGGCGATGATAGCGACAGAGCCCTTGTGGCTTTGAATTACTCCTTCAGGGATACGTATGCCAATAGCATCTTCATTTTGCTTCTTGGCTCCTGTACGTGAGCATTGCCCCAGCGTGAACTGTTGATCAGATTGAAGGTGCCAAGTCTCATTTTCTGCTGTTGTATTCATCTAGCTGCTTCTGGTTTTTAATGGTTCTAGTTTTATGAGAGTTCTAGTTTTACGAGAGTTCTAGTGTCTTGATGATTCCAGTGTGACATAAAGTACGCAGTAAGTTTTGCTGTAAATGTCGACTTTGCGGAATTGGTTGAAATTAAAATATTATTAATTGAACTATACGATAAATACCGTGCCCAACTTGTGGAAGCTAAATTAATTATGAAACTAATAAACACATGGAATCGAAAATGAAAAATACTAAAACGATTATGAGTGGCGCTATGGCCGGTGCACTGGCTTTAGGCTTATCAGCGGTATCACCTGCAGCATTGGCTGGGAAGCCTGGTTTTGAGAAGTGCCAAGGCATTGTTAAGTCTGGCATGAATGATTGCGGTACCAGTAAACATGGCTGTGCTGGGCAAGCTGCCAGCAATAATTTAGCAGATGAGTGGATATATGTGCCTGAAGGCACTTGCAGTAAGATCGTTGGCGGTACGATCAAGGGCGCAAAGTAGCCTTAGCCTTGAAAAAAAGAATGGGCACTTTTTATTAGCGTATTATAGTGCTCATTTATTGATGAAGTTTATTATCGTAAAGGATTGATATGACAATGGCTGAAATTACTGCTCAATCAATTGAGGGAGCGGGGCTAGGATTGCGGTCTAACCATTATCAAGAAATCTTCGAAACTCAGCCGGATGTGCCTTGGTTTGAACTATTAAGTGATAACTATATGGCTGCTGGTGGCTTACCTATTCAGCGCGCAGAGAAAATACGACAAAATTACCCTGTCACACTCCACGGCGTTGGCATGTCTTTGGGCAGCGCTGATCCGCTTAATGTCGAGTATTTGAAACGGTTAAAAACCCTAGCTGAACGTCTACAGCCGACTTATATTTCTGATCATATTGCTTGGGTTTCAGTCAACGGACAATATACCCACGATTTATTACCCCTGCCATATACCCAAGATATGCTGCAACATTTGAGTGATCGGATACAGCAAGTGCAAGAATATCTTGGCCGTACGATTTTAATAGAAAACCCATCCTCTTATTTAACCTTTGCTTCTAGTGATATGTCGGAAGGTGACTTTATAAAGCAGTTATGTGTTTCATCGGGCTGTGAGCTATTACTGGATGTAAACAATGTTTATGTGAGTGCGCAAAATCACGGCTTTGAAGCGGCGCAATATTTAGCGGAGCTGCCTGTAGATAAAGTAAAAGAAATTCATTTAGCGGGTTACGAGGAAATGCCGGGGTATCTATTTGATACCCATGGCCATCAAGTACGCGAACCTGTTTGGCAGCTTTATAAAATGGCGCTAGAGCATTTTGGTCGTGTGCCGACACTAATCGAGTGGGATACGGATATACCCGAGTTTTCTACCTTGTTAAGTGAAGCTAAAAAAGCAGAGCAGTTAATGCGAGCGCTAGTATGAGTGATGGTATGAGTGTAGGTGTGAAAGACGCTAAAAAGGTTGCGATCAAAGCCATCAAAGCTTGGCAGTTGAATTTTTATCGGGGGGTCTTTAATCCGACCCCTGAGCATATTAAGCAAGCCTGTTTGGATATAGAAGAGACCGAAGAGTTACCTGCTCGAGAGCGTTTAACTATTTATCGAAATAGTATTTTAGGCGGTATCAGCTCCGGTTTGATGGGAGTTTATCCGGTATGTACTCGTTTAGTTGGGGATACCTTTTTCACTCACATGATTGCTGGATATCTTAAACAATATCCATCTGGTTCCGCAGATATGGGGGACTATGGTGAGTTTTTAGTGGATTATTTGGAAGTATTCTTAGTCAAAATAAATCAGCAGCAAGATCTTAAATATCTACCCGATGTCGCGAGGCTAGAATGGTTATGGCATCAAGCTTTTAATGCGCTTGAGATGTCTTTGGATGCTGCAGGGATTCTTCCTTTGACTGAATTAGCGAATGTTAGCGCAGAGCAGCAGGGCAGCATTAGATTTAAAGTTCAGCCTTCTTTGGGTTTGATCACATCGAATTATCCTATTGATCAAATTTGGCAGGCGAATCAACTTAATGACAGTCGGCAAGAGAATAGCCAGCAAGAGAATGATGAGGCTGAAATAGCACTAGATGAAGAAGTTCGAGAGTTTGTTATCTGGCGCAGTTCAGACTTTGCCATGAATATCGAAAGAATCACGATAGCAGGGGGCTTAGCATTTTTGAATGATATACAGCGAGGGTATTCCTTTGCTGAGATTGCAGCGCAGGAATACTCAAGCCCCGTTGAAGAATTATTACCGCACTTTCTTCAATCAGGGCTGATCGTTGGCTTTGAGCTTGTTCTTTAAAGCCAGTGTAAAGACTAAGCCAAGCGCAATTTATTTAAACCAAGTGCTATTTATTTAAAAGAAGTTCGGTCTTGGAACGGCTTAACCTTGCCATCTTTAGCCATACCGTTCGCCATCGCAATGCGTTGATTCTTACGGCCTAATAAGCGAGCTTGAGTCCAGCGTTCCCAAAGTAATGCGCCCCAAGTATCTTTCTTCCAAGTTTTTTTGAAGAGGTATTTAGTGGCGGCGATGGCATCGGGTGATTTACTGGCGATCTCATTGGCAAGCGCTTCAGCATCAGCCACTGGGTTATCACTGATTTTACTGATTAATCCGTATTCAGCCCCTTCAATTCCAGAAAAGAAACGACCTGTCATTGTCAGCTCTTGAGCAATGTCGACACGGGTTAAGCGCGATAGCGTTACCATGCCGCTCATGTCTGGGATTAAGCCCCATTTCATTTCTAAGATAGACATCTTGCTATCAGGCGTCGCAATGCGGTAATCCGTTGCTAGAATGATTTGCATGCCGCCACCAAAGCAGTTGCCATGAATTGCAGAGATAACCGGAATTGGAAGGTCGCGCCAGATATGGGCAATTTCTTGGGCAATGTTCAATTTTGACCAAGGCATTTTTAAAAATACCTTAGGAATCATCATCGGATCTTTGCTTAACGCGCCAAAATCTAAGCCTGCGCAAAACGAAGGACCATTGCCATGCATGATTACTGCACGAATGGTGCGATCTTTACGGATTTTCTTCGCCGCGGCGATCATCTCTTTGAACATTCCCATGTCTAAACCGTTGTGTTTTTCTGGACGGTTTAGACTGACATAGGCAATCTTATTTTTAATTTCGAGTAATACGCGTGCTTCTGACATATGGCGGCTTCTATTGTAGAGATTAAATACCGGAGGTTAAATCGGTTGGATATGGCGCACATACTTCCATAACCCAGCATTCCTTGCCAGATTAATTCTCACCTTTATCGATAAATGCAGAGGTTAGGTTATCTATTTGTTAGTTTGGGTTGCTCTCTCTTCTAACACTGAAGCCTGATGCTTAGAATTAAATGCTTAAGAATTAGATGCCTAAACTAAATGTTTAAGTCAGATGGAGAGCAAAGGTCTTAATAAAGGCTGCGCTTTTCACTTCGTCATTCAAGGCCGAGATAACTGCAATGGATCTGATCCCAGTTGCTAATACTTGTGGCATGTTGTCCAGGTCTATACCGCCAATACAGGTAGTCGGGTAAAGCTTGCCGTAACAGTTTTGCCACATCTCTACTTTTGCTAACCCGAGTGGAGGGTGATCGACAATTTTAGAATTGGGTGTAAAAACAGGGCCAAAAGCTAGATAGCTCGGTTTTAAACTGTGGGCATACGCGAGTTCGGTTTCATTATGACAACTGATTCCTAGGCGCATCCCTTGTTTCTGTATGCGTAGGAGATCTTCCGCTTGAACCTGCTCAAGATCTTCTTGTCCTAAGTGAATGCCATACGCAGAAAACTCTAGGGCCAGTTGCCAATCGTCGTTGATGTAAAGGCGGATATCATGTTGCTGGCACAGTTTTATAGCGTATTGTAAGTTCTCTTTGGCATCGTCGGCCTTAGTAGGCTGAGTATCAGTGGATTGGGCTTCAGGTTTAACTCGCCATTGCAGGGTATTAACCCCTTGTTTTATTAATCGCTTTAAATCAAGCAGGTTGTCGACGATGGCGTATAAGCCTAGTTCTTGCTCTTCGGCGAAGCTTGTTTTAGATGATGGTTTGTTAATTTCTGATGACATGTGAGCATCGAAAGACTGTGAAGATTTACTCAGCTCAGATAAATCGGCTGGATTATTCTCGAGTTTAGTTTGCCAAACGGGCCCTGCGCCTTTTCCTTGTGGTGCGGCGAGTCTTAAACCTTGTTGAATGAATCGGTTAGCAAGCACGATGCTATCGCTAAGAGAGTATTGTTGAGCAACGAAACTAGCGATGGCTGAGGCGAGTGTACATCCCGTTCCATGATTGTTCGGTTGATCTTGTTTGACATGAGACAGCCAAAAAGAGCCTTCCTCATGGGCAAAGTAGTCTCTACAAAAAGAGGCTCCACAAGCCTCACTACTATCCTCAAAAGAATGCCCGCCCTTAATAAGCACATTCTTCACGCCGCGCTCGAGTAATTGCTTAGCGGCCAGTGTTATGTCAGAAAACGATTTTATCGTAATCTTGGTCAGCATCTCTGCTTCTTGTAGATTGGGGGTGATAAGGTCTACTTGCTTCAATAACGGATTAATTTCTCCACGGTCAAAGGCATCTAGAAAACGCGCCCCGGTGCTGGCTTTTAATACCGGATCCCAAACACAAAAGAAGTCATTCTCGAGGCGAAGTTCTTTAAGGTGCCTGGCTAACCAGCGCAGCGTACTTGGCTCAGGTAATAAGCCAATCTTGATGGCCTTTGGCGGCAAGTCATTTTCTAGGGCTTGCCATTGCGCGGCTAGATCCACAGCGGATATTGGGTGGATTTTGGATACTGAAATACTGTTTTGCGCGGTGATTGCGGTAATAACGGTACAGCCATGGCATTCCAGGCTATGAATAGTATTGAGGTCGGCTTGAATACCTGCGCCGCCACCAGAGTCGGATGCAGCGATGCTCCAAACGATAGGGCGACTTTGCTGGGCCTTGTTTTCTAATACTATGTCAGTTGTTGCTATTGTTGTTGCCAAAAGGGTGTCCCTAAAATTGGGGTCGATGGGCTCGCTGTTTGGCGACTTTCCATCAGACCGGCTAAATATGCTTGGCGACCACCATTCACTGCTTGAGCAAAGGCTTGGGCCATCTGTATGGGACTGTGTGCTCTTGCTATGGCGGTATTTAATAAGATGCCATCAAATCCCATTTCCATGGCGGCCATGGCTTGGGAAGGCTTACCAATGCCGGCGTCGATAATCAGGCTGGTGGTCGGAAAACGATCGCGAATGGCTTGCAAATTATAAGGGTTCATCAAGCCTTTACCGGTACCAATGGGTGAGCCCCAAGGCATTAATACCTGGCAGCCAGCGTCTAATAATCGCTGACATAATACTAGGTCGTCAGTGCAGTAAGGCAAAACCTTAAAGCCTTGTTTAATTAGAATTTCAGCTGCCTTAACTGTCTCAAAAGGATCGGGCTGAAGGTTGTAGTCATCTCCTATCACCTCTAGCTTGATAAAGTCGGTATTGAACATCTCTCGGCTCATTTGGGCCAAGGTAATAGCTTCTTGCGCACTATGACAACCGGCGGTATTGGGCAATAAGGCACAGTCGCTTTGCTGGATGTGCTGCCAGATGCTTTGCCCTTGATTATTTTCGGGGTCTTGGCGGCGCAGTGATAATGTGATCATTTCACTGCCTGATGCGCTGATGGCTTCAGCCATAATCGCAGGGGATGGATAGAGCGCGGTGCCGACCAGTAAGCGTGAGCTAAATACTTGGTCGTAGAGTTTTAAATTGTCGTTTTCTTTAGATTGATTCATGTTTAGCCTCCAGCCATGGGAGATAAGAGTTCGATGGCATCATTATTATGCAGTAGGGTATTCGAGTATTGGCTACGAGGAATAAAGGTTTGATTAAGGGCTATGACAAAATTAATCGTATTGGTATTTAGTACGACTAGAGCTTGGCTAATGGTCGAGCCTTTCTCAATCTCATGGCGGATGCCGTTGATACGAATATTGATAATGAAGTTAGCAGTAGTTTTAGGGGTCATGCTAATTCCTCCAAGGCCTTTATAGTGGTCGCTTCAGTTGCGAACTCTCGTATCTGATCCATTGCCTGATCAACCAGTGCTGGGCCAATGAGGTAGCCGTGGCGATATAAACCATTGATACGGATCATGGGTTTATTGAAGTCAGATTGATGTTTTTCGATACGTGGTAAATTATCCAGGAATGCAGGGCGAAGGTTGGTCTCTTGGCTCAAAATACGGGCTTCTGCGAATGCGGGATTCACAGAATACAACGCCGACATAAGCTCCATGGAAGAGCGTAAACTGATTTTTGATCTATCTTCACTTTCGATTTCGGTCGCACCAATTATGAATTGCTGATTAGGCTTGGGAACGATGTAAAGCTTGTAGCGGGGGTGCATTAAGCGAATGGGGCGCTTCAGGGTGATGTCTTTGCATTCTAGGCGAATGACTTCACCACGAACACCACGAAAGCCATTTTCTTTAAGTCCGTTGCCTCTGCAATCAAGGATGATATCGTAACCCTTCAAAAGTTCGTCATTTGGCTCTATGGCACGATTCTCGATAAAATTAACGCCATATGCTTTGGCTTTCTTTACTAAGTGCTCGAGCACTTCGTCGTGATCAATGTGAGCTTCGCTCGGTAAGTAGATACCTGTTTTAAAATGGGGGTGAATAGCGGCTTCCACAGCTTCTAATTGAGAGCGATCGTTTAATATTTGTAATGGCTCAGCTTCTGGGCTGATTTTATCAAGATTAGATTGCTCATTCAGTTTGAAGCTTAAGTCTCGCTTAAATTGTTGCAGATCACCGATATCATTAGGGTGAGCCAATACGAGACTGCCTTGTTGGTGAAAGTATTGAGGACAACCTAACTCATCCAGCCAGCGAGGCCATAATTTTAGTGATAGCTGACCTAGATTGAAAATTTCTAATTCGCTGGCTACTAGTTCACTCATAGGAGAAACCATTGCGGCGGCGGTAAATGCGGCTGCTTTATCACTTTCAGATGGCTTCGGTTTGAGTAGACCTTTTTCAAAAACGTCTACTATTATACCGTTATCATCTAGATGGCTATTTTCATACGCCAACCGCCATGCGAGAAGGCGGCCAACTAGGCCGCCCCCTAAAATAGCTATGCGCACTGTGCTTGAATTAGCTTCAGAGTTAGACTTCACTATAAAGCTCGCTGCCTTGCTGCTTGAATTGCTCCGACATTTCATCCATACCTTGTTTGGCTGTGTCGGCCAGCTCTTGGTCTGCGGCATGAATCGCTGCGACTTGCGCGGCATCAAGATCTCGTACTTCTTGGCTGATCTTCATTGAGCAAAACTTAGGCCCACACATAGAGCAAAAGTGAGCGACCTTATGGCCTTCCTTCGGCAGTGTCTCGTCGTGATAAGCACGCGCGGTATCAGGGTCAATGGCTAGGTTGAACTGATCTTGCCAGCGGAATTCAAAGCGCGCTTTCGACATCGCGTTATCGCGGATTTGAGCCCCTGGATGACCTTTAGCGAGGTCTGCAGCGTGGGCCGCAATCTTATACGTCACCATGCCTTGCTTAACGTCATCTTTATTCGGTAAGCCTAGGTGCTCTTTTGGGGTGACATAACACAGCATCGCACAGCCATACCAGCCGATCATCGCTGCGCCAATACCTGAGCTAAAGTGATCGTAGCCCGGAGAGATATCTGTCACTAGTGGCCCTAGAGTATAGAAAGGGGCTTCGTCACAATGTTTAATCTGTTCGTCCATGTTTTCTTTAATCATGTGCATTGGCACGTGTCCAGGACCTTCGATAAATACCTGTACGTCGTGAGCCCATGCTTTTTTTGCTAACTCTCCTAAAGTGCGAAGTTCACTGAATTGGGCTTCATCATTAGCATCGGCGACAGAGCCTGGGCGTAGACCATCACCGAGAGAGAAGGTCACGTCATACGCTTTCATGATTTCGCATATTTCATCGAAGTGGGTATAGAGAAAGTTTTCTTTGTGATGGAATAAGCACCACTTCGCCATGATGGAGCCACCGCGGGAGACAATGCCCGTCATACGCTCTGCGGTCATAGGCACGTAGCGCAAAAGAACGCCCGCATGAATGGTGAAATAATCGATGCCTTGCTCGGCTTGCTCGATCAGCGTATCGCGAAATACTTCCCAGGTAAGGTCTTCGGCGATGCCGTTTACTTTTTCTAGCGCTTGGTAAATCGGAACTGTGCCGATAGGGACTGGGCTGTTACGCACGATCCATTCGCGGGTTTCATGGATGTTTTTACCCGTAGAAAGATCCATTACGGTATCTGCGCCCCAGCGCGTTGACCAAACCAGCTTTTCAACTTCTTCTTCAATGGAGGAGGAAAGGGCTGAATTACCAATGTTTGCATTTACCTTGGTCAAGAAGTTACGCCCAATAATCATCGGCTCACTTTCTGGATGGTTGATATTGGCAGGGATAACCGCGCGGCCACGAGCGACTTCACTGCGAACAAATTCTGCCGTTATGTAGCTTGGGGTGGCGGCCCCGAAGTTTTCTCCTGGGTGCTGTTTTTTATTGTGCTCGGCCATTTCGCCTTCAGCGATGGCAAGGTTTTCACGGATAGCGATGTATTCCATCTCTGGGGTGATGATATTTTGGCGTGCGTAGTGCAGCTGCGTAACATTTTTACCGGCTTTGGCACGGATAGGTTTGCGTTGAAGGTCAAAGCGCAAGGATTCTAAAGCGATGTTCATTTCGCGAATTTTGGCGTATTCAGAGCTATTGCCGATAAGCTCTTCGGTATCAAGGCGTGCTTCGATCCAATTTTTACGGATGCTCTCTAACCCCTTGCGGATATCAATGGTTTTTTCTGGGTCGCTATAAGCACCTGAGGTATCGTAAATCCGTACTGGGGCGTTATATTCGGTTTTATCGCCAGCCAGAGTTGTAGGCGTTAGGTGGATTTCACGCAGGCCAATTTGGATGTTTCCTTGTAGAACTTCATTATAAGCTTTGATATAGAGCTTTTTAGAACCTGGAAAAGGTTGGGTAGAAAGTTCATCAACTTTGGCGGTTTCACTCAGGTTTTGCTGAATGTTATAAGTTTGTTCAGACACAATTGTTTCCTATCTCTTATTGAGAATAATTAATTGATCTGTCTAACTTGAATTCTGAAGGTAGGGCGCGTCATCGAAAGTGCAGATGCCGGCTATGAAAGAAGCTATTTCAATAAAATATCAAAATGACTGAGTAGAGTTTATATCTCAAGCTGCAATCAGTCCCTGAATATTAGATTTCAGGTGTATTAAGCATTCTTCCATCTTGTTTCCTACGCTGGTATTAACCAGATCAGGTTCAACGGGATCCACATTCGTGATCTCAGCCTCTTATTTAAGGCACCCCGACAAGACAATATTTACTCTGCTTTGCAATCTAATGCTTTAACCGAGTAAGTGCGCACATTGTATGATGAAGTTAATCACTGGACAATGGCTTTATTTAATCCACACTGTAAATAGACTAGTTATTATAATTAAAAGTTGATTGTTCGTAGTATGGAGCTAAAACATGGATGAAGTCGTCAATCTGTTACCGGATCGTATTCCAGTACTGGTTGTGGATGATGATGAAACCGTTATTCAGGTAACGCGTTTAGTATTGTCACGTTTCCGCTTTGAAGATCATGCATTAGAGTTGATTTGTGCCAGTTCGGGTAAGGAAGCCATTCAAATCCTTTCTCAACGTGATGATATCGCTATTGTTCTATTAGATGTCGTTATGGAAACTGAGAATAGTGGTTTTGAAGTTGTCAGCTATATTCGAGACCAGTTGAATTACTATACAACGCGTATTTTATTGCGCACAGGCCAGCCTGGTTTAGCGCCCGAACGACAAGTGATTAATGAATACGATATAAATGATTATATTGCTAAGACTGAGGCAACAACCGACCGTCTTAATCTAGCAATTATTAATGCGCTAAGGTCCTATCGCGATATTTTACGTGCTGAGTATCTAGCTCGTAGAGTGGCCAGTGCTGAATTAGAGCAGCAGCAAGCGCTTAAAGCTTCCCAAGCAAAATCTGCCTTTTTGGCTCATATGAGTCATGAAATTCGAACGCCTCTAAACGGTATCATCGGTATGGCAGATATCCTGGCAGATACGAATTTAACCTCAGAGCAACATAGTTACTTAGAAGATATTCATAATTCTGGTCGTGCTTTATTAGGGATAGTGAACGATGTTCTTGATTTATCAAAGATAGAGGCTGGAAAGTTAGAATTAGACCCTCGCTCGTTTAAGTTAAATGAATTGATGTCAGAAATTAATTCGATGTTCCATGCACCGATGATAAAAAAATCGATTCGATACCATCAAAATATTGGTGCGGGAGTTCCGGGCACCTTGATTGCTGATAACATCCGATTACAGCAGCTAATCATGAATCTGTTAAGTAATGCGCTTAAATTTACCCCCAGTGGAGGTGGGATAGCATTTTCTTTGGATGTTGATAAAGAAGGCAATCATTATCATGGATTGCCGTTGATATTAACGATTTCGGATTCAGGAATAGGCATTGACTCTACCAGCTTGGACGATATATTTGACGCTTATCAGCAAGCGGCGACTCATACTTCGCGGGTTTATGGTGGTACGGGGTTAGGCTTATCATTGTGTCGTCAAATTGTTCAGCTAATGTCGGGGGATATATCGGTAGAGAGTACTTTGGGCCAAGGTTCTGTATTCTCGGCGCGGGTACTCGTTCAGGTGGGTGTGCTTGATGAGAGGGTGATGTCTTCTGATGAGGGTGTGCCTAGTATTGAAGGTCTTAATGTTCTTGTGGCAGAAGATAATCCAATAAACCGAAAGGTTATTGAAAAGTTGCTTAATAAATTATCCGTAAACGTGACTGTCGTAGATGATGGGCAGCAGCTATTGGATTGTATTGATGAGGTGCAACCTGACTTAATTCTAATGGATTGCCACATGCCAGTTCTTGATGGCTTTGCCGCAACAAGGGAGCTTAGGCGCCAAGGTTCAAAAACTCCCATATACGCCCTAACAGCAGGGGTTAGTAATGAAGAGCGTATTGAGTGCGACAATATTGGTATGAATGGTGTGCTTACTAAGCCTGTTACCTTGCAGTCATTGCAACTAGCGTTGCAAAAAGCGGTAGAGGCTTAGTAGCAGTTAAGATTTATTCTATTGAATCGTATTACGACTCCTTTTTATTGCTTGCGACATCAGCAATTTGTTTTAAACGATTGATTACTTCGTAATTAATACTGTTTTTGCTGAAGTAGTTCTTTTTGCAAGGCTCTCCAACGTCGCGGTCCATTAATAAAACCAGTGCTTCATCGACTTTTTTGATGCCATAGATAAAAAACTCCCCAGCTTCTACTGCGTCAACCACTTCTTGTTTTAATGCGAGATTTCTAATATTGGCGAAAGGAATGATGACACCATGCTCACCATTTAAACCTCGAGCCTTACATAGGCGGAAAAAGCCTTCAATTTTCTCATTAACTCCACCAATCGCTTGCACTTCACCGTATTGGTTGATCGAGCCAGTAATCGCAAAGGTTTGTTTTAGTGGCTGGTGGATCAAAGCTGATATTAAGCAGCAGAGTTCTCCCAGAGAGGCGCTATCACCATCGATATAGCCGTAAGATTGCTCCATTGCTAGGTTGGCCGAAATAGCCAGTGGAAAGTCCTGAGCGTATTTGTGTCCAAGATAGCCCGATAGAATCATCACGCCTTTGGTATGTATGGCTTGACCAAGGTTGGCTTCTCGTTCGATGTCGAGAATACCTTGTGAACCTGGGTAAACGGTGGCGCTAATACGTGCAGGTGTGCCAAAGCGTGTATCGCCAATGGTCATTACCGTTAGTCCGTTAACCTTACCAATGGCTTCACCTTCGGTTTCGATTAGGATTACATTATCCAGCATCTGCTGGTGGATGCGGTCATAAATGCGACCGGTGCGCTCTTCTTTTGCACTTAAGGCTTGATCAATATGTTCTTTTTCGACGAGCTCAGCTTGTTGGTTTTTGCGTGAAAATTCAGCCTCAGCCAAAAGCTCAAACAAATCGCCAATTCGGGCTGAAAGGTATTGCTGATCTTCTGCTAAACGTGAGCTGTACTCGACTATTCGTGCAATTCCAGCATCACTTATATCTGCGTAATTTTGCTCTTCAATGCGGCTTTTTAATAAGCGTGAAAAGGCATGGATGTGCTCAGGGGTTCTAGGGATTTCGCTATCAAAATCGACCAACGTACGAAAAAGCTCGTTAAAGTCTTCATCGTATTCTTGTAAAAGGTAGTACACATTACGCGAGCCGATTAAAACCAGTTTAATGTTCAGAGGGATGACGCCAGGAAGGAGGGTGGTTGTAGAAACTAAGCCCAGTTCCGAGTACGGGGATTCCATCTTTAATTGCTGTGACTTGATAGCGCGCTTCAATGCATCCCATACCATGGGTTCGGCGAGTAATTTTTCTGCATCTAGAATTAAATAGCCACCGTTTGCCTTATGCAAAGCTCCCGGGCTAATTTTACGATAGTTTGTTGTGAGAGCACCTTGATCGCTTGAGAATTCGATGCGGCCAAAAAGGTTGCCGTAACTTGGGTGGGGCTCATAAATAACAGGCACACCTTCGTTAAGTTCGTGGCAGACTGCAATGTTGGGCTGAATCGTCTCTTCTAAAATGGTACGTTTAACGTACTCATCGCGGGTTTCCATAATGCGCTCGTCAATCAGCTCTTCCAAAATAATTTTGGGTAAGTGCTCACGCATAGTTGCCAAAAACTCCAGTACGGTAGAGAAGTCTTTGTAGCTCGCTTCGATGGGTTCAAGTAATGGGATCAAAGCTTCGTTGATGGTGCTTTGATTGAGTGCGCGTAATTCATTATTAGATTCACGTTTCCATTGCGGTAATTCGGAAAGCGATTCATTTAAAAATTGCTCCAATAAGGCAATGTTTTGATGGAAAGCTTCACGTTCAGTTTCGCCTAACTGCGCAAATTCGGTCTCATCCAATGCTTTACCTTCTTTCATTGGGGTAAAACTAATGGCTGCGGAATCCCTAAAAACTGCGGTATTTGCTTTTAATGCTTCTTTTTCTACCAGCTCCAGCGCCTTATCGTACTTGCGGTTGAAGGTGTGATCGATGGTGGATTTTTTCTGTTGATAGCTTGGGTGCTCAAAAACCGCAGGAAAAGTCGCTAGAAGATTATTAATTAGTTCATCGAGAATGCTCTTGAACGCTAATGCTTGTGTGGGAGGTAGCTCCAGAACCTTAGGCTCTCTAGGGTTAGCAAAGTGGTTTACATAGCACCAGTCACTAGGCGCTGGTTGCTTAGCGGCTTGGTCCTTAAGGTATTCACGAATATAAGATGAGCGACCTGTGCCATTATCACCCATGGCAAAAATATTGTAGCCAGGACGATCCATACCCACACCAAAACGAATTGCATTTTCTGCACGTTCTTGGCCTAAAACACCTTTAAAAGGCTGTAGTTCATTTGAGCTTTTAAAGGCAAGCTGCTGCGGGTCAATACGAGTTGAAACTTGATGGGCGAGTAATGGCGATGGTGTATTGCCAGTTGGAGGCATGAAGAATCCTTTATTTCATTGTCTATACGATATCTATTTATTACTCTACGTTATGGCTAAGAAAGCTTTTTGGCAAGGAAGAATGCACTTAGTGTATTGCTTTTTTTCCACTGATTTGGATAATAGCCGGCTCTCTCGTATTTATTGTTATTATGTCTACTCAGCCAGAAGATCGCACAACTATTGATATGTTTTCACGCCCAGAGCGTGGACGCCCAAAAACCAGCCCGTATGACCGCAGTACTCAACTTAAGCTGAGTAAGCGTTTGCAGCGTAATCGCGATAAGCATAAAGGCATGAGACGCGTGGAGGTCAAATTGAATGCTGAAGTGGTTGATGTGCTAGATGTATTGGCTGCAGAGCTCGGTTTATCTCGCGCAGAAGTTATTGAGCAAGGATTGCTGAGTTTGTTAGAACAAAATACTTAAGGATCAAGTTTGAAAGACTGGTTTGCATAAAAAATCTCCTAAGTTGTTAATTTGGCTTGCTTTTATTTATTTGATGGGGATAATAGCGGCCAGCATTTAAGCATTGCTTAAATCGCAGCGTGTTATGGTGGCCCTTATCGGTCCCTTCGCAACAAGAAGCTAGGAACTCCGCCAGGCCCGGAAGGGAGCAACGGTACTAGTGGATTTGTGTGCCGAAGTGTGGCTGGTAGGGGTCATCTCCAATATCCCCTTTGTAATTCCTAATCTAAATTTCTGATTTCTCTATTCTAATTGTTTCTGACTTTCGTCTCATTTCCCGTTATGATATCTATCTATGATCATCTAAATTGACGGATTTTCCATGAGTTATCAGGTACTTGCGCGTAAATGGCGTCCACGGTTTTTTGCCGAAATGGTGGGGCAAGAGCATGTTCTACGCGCCCTCATTAATGCTTTAAACGATCAGCGATTGCATCACGCCTATTTATTCACCGGTACTCGAGGTGTGGGTAAGACGACGATTGCTCGAATTCTAGCTAAATGCCTAAACTGCGAGCAGGGGGTTAGCGCAACACCTTGTGGCGAATGCTCATCTTGCCGTGAAATTGCGGAAGGTCGCTTTGTTGATCTTATTGAAGTGGATGCTGCTTCGCGAACGAAGGTAGAAGATACTCGAGAATTATTAGATAACGTTCAATATGCACCGACAAGAGGCCGTTATAAGGTTTATTTGATCGATGAAGTGCATATGTTGTCGACGCACAGTTTTAATGCGTTATTGAAAACATTGGAAGAACCCCCTGAGCACGTAAAATTCTTGTTAGCGACAACCGATCCGCAGAAACTGCCGATTACGGTATTGTCTCGTTGCCTACAATTTAGTCTTAAAAATATGACTCCTGAAAAGATTGTTTCTCATTTAGAAAACGTCTTAAAGGCTGAAGATGTGAGCTATGAAGATACTGCTCTGTGGCAACTAGGGCGTGCTGCTCAGGGGAGTATGCGTGATGCGTTAAGCTTAACAGATCAGGCGATTGCTTATGGTCGTGGTGAAGTATTTGAGCATCAGGTTAATGCGATGCTAGGTACGATTGACCGTGGTCGAGTTTTTAAACTAGCTGAAATTCTAGCAACAGGCCAAGTCGCAGAGTTATTAAGTTTAGTATCTGCAATGGCTGAACACGGCCCTGATTATGACGAAATTGTTCAAGCACTGATGCAATTGTGGCATAAGGTTGCGGTTGCTCAAGTAGCACCAAGCTCAGTTGATAATACTGAGGGGGATAAAGCGGCGATCATGCAACTGGCTGCAGCCATGCGTGCAGAAGATATTCAGTTATTTTATCAAACGGCATTAGTGGGTCGAAAAGACTTGCCATTGGCAGCCGATCCGCGCCAAGGTTTTGAAATGATTCTTTTGCGTATGCTAGCGTTTAAGCCGGTTAATAGCGCGCCACTTAATCTTGATTTAGTCGGTTCTTTACAGGCACCGGGATCTGCTGAGGCTGTTGTAGAGCCAGCGGCTTTAGAAAGTTCAAATGAAGGGCTGGTCGTAGAGATTGAAGAAAAAAAGCCACTAGCTGACTCGGAAGTTGCGCCTGAGCCAGTTATTGAGAAAATTGAAGCGCCTGTTTTTGAAGCACCAGTATCGGAAGCGCCTGTATTTCAAGCGCCTGCATTTCAAGAGGCTGTCATTGAAAATCCAGAGTTCGAGGCTTCTACATTTGTAGCTCCCGTAATAGAAGCTCCTGTGATAGAAACTCCTAAATTCGGAGCTGCTATCAGTGAGGCTCCTACCTTTGCGGCTACAGAAAGTATTGAAGGTTTTTCTACTGAAGATGTTGGAGAGCTTGCCGCTGAAAACAGCGCCATTGAAAACCGCACTATTGAAGCACAAAAGCCTGTTAAAATTGGCGCGGCAGATTTATTAATCAACCCGTTGCCGGTTGTTGCCAGTGCAGAGTCATTGGCGCAAAACGCTGCACAAATTACTGAAGATATTTTACCTGAAGCGACTTTTGATTTTGACTGGCAGCAATTGTCGAACCTTAATTGGTGGCAATGGGTTAGGCATTTACCGCTGGCTGGCATGCCGATGGCGATTGCACTAAACAGTGCTTTGATCAGTCGTCATGAGAATCAATTAGTCATGGATGTCGATCCTGATCAAGGGGCGTTATTTAATGATGGTCAGCGCCAGCGTATTGAGCAGGTACTGAGTGATATCACAGGGTTTTCTGTGCAGTTACAAATGCATGTGCAATTACCTAGAGGCGAAACACCTCATCAGCGCCGTACTCGATTAATGGCAGAGCAATTTGCTCAAGCAGGCCATGCGATAATGGAGGATGAGGTGGTACAAACATTAGTGGCAGAATTTGAAGCGCATATTATTGAAGGCTCTATTCGTCCTATTGCAGTAACAAACTAATTATATATCGATCAATGAGTATAATTGATCACTAAATTAAGCATACGTAAAAGAGGAAATAGTCATGATGAAAGGTGGAATGGGTAACTTGATGAAGCAAGCCCAGCAGATGCAAGAAAAAATGCAGAAAGCCCAAGAAGAGTTAGCGAACTCTGAAGTGACGGGAGAGTCTGGTGCAGGTTTGGTTAAAATCACTATGACGGGTCGTCACGATGTTAAGCGTGTTGAGCTTGACGATAGTATTATGAGTGAAGATAAAGAATTGTTGGAAGATCTATTGGCCGCTGCGGTTAATGATGCAGTTCGTAAAATTGAAGAGCAAAACCAAAGCCAAATGTCTTCAATGACAGCGGGCATGGGTTTGCCGCCTGGTATGAAACTTCCTTTCTAGTTTCGAAACAAATATTAGGCCTTTGAGTTGGCTTGATAATTAAGGATTGCTTAATAATGACAATGAAGCTGCCTGCTGCATTACAGCAGTTGATTGATTCTTTCCAGATATTGCCAGGTGTTGGGCCTAAGTCGGCTCAGCGGATGGCGTTATATCTGTTAGAAAAAGATAGGTTAGGGGCTGAGCGTTTAAGTCACAGTTTGCAACAGGCAATGACTAAATTAGATCATTGCCAATCTTGTCGGAATTATGCCGAAGCTGATTTATGCCCAATCTGCAGTGATTCTCAGCGCTCGACAGATTCTTTGTGTGTCGTAGAATCGCCATCTGATGTTTTAGCATTGGAACAAGGGGTGGATTTTAAAGGGCAGTATTTTGTTCTTTATGGTCATTTATCTCCGATTGACGGCATAGGCCCTGCGGAATTAGGTTTGGCAGATCTAAAGAGTAAGGTTGAAAAGCAAGCGATTAAAGAAGTAATCGTAGCGACAAACCCTTCTGTTGAAGGGGAGGCAACGGCGCAGTTTATTATGGATATGTTGCCTGAAAGTATCGTTGTTAGTCGTATTGCCCATGGTATTCCCATGGGAGGTGAGCTCGACTTAGTTGATGGTGGCACGTTAAACCATGCCTTGTCTGGTCGTCGGGTTATGAGTTAGTTTCAAATTAATAATAAACATATTGAGTGAGCATTAATATTTTGGATTCCATTCCTGAGCCAATTTGGATTACTAGCAATAGTGATTTGGCGAAGTATTGTCAATTGTGGCAAGCACAAGATTTCATCGCGTTAGATACTGAATTTATGCGCACTTCGACTTTCTATCCAAAGCCTGGATTGGTTCAGGTTGCGGATGCACAGGCGTGTTATCTAGTTGATCCATTAGAAATAACTGATTGGACCAGCTTTGCTGAGTTGCTTGATAATCAGCAAGTCGTGAAAGTGTTTCATGCTTGCTCAGAAGATCTGGAGGTGTGTCACCGCCTAGCGGGGACGACACCGTCTCCTGTTGCTGATACTCAAGTTGGAGCCGCTTTAGCTAGTTTAGGTGGCATTATGGGTTTTCAGCGTTTGGTGAAAGCAGTATTGGATCTGGATATTGATAAAGGAGAAACTCGCTCCGATTGGTTGCAGAGGCCATTGCGTCCACAACAAATTGAGTATGCGGTGGCCGATGTGTTTTATCTATATCAATGTTATGAGCGCTTAATGGTGCTGCTGACCGATATGGGACGATTGACTTGGTGGCAAGAAGATTGTGGTCGTATATTGGCTTTAGGGCAGATATCGAATGATTACAGTCAGCAATACCGTAAAGTTAAGCTGGCTTGGAAGTTACGTCCGCAAGAGCAATATGTATTGCAGCAAATGGCTATTTGGCGTGATCAAACGGCGCGATTATGGAACGTCCCGCGTTCTCAGGTTGTTGAAGACAGTGTGCTTTGGAATATGGCCCGGTATCAACCAGCTCACTTAGGAGATCTAGCGCGTGCTGGGATGAAACCGCATACGCGTCAACGTATTGGTGATGAGGTGTTGGCTTTGATTGCTGACGCTATGAAAGTTGACGAAGAGCATTGGCCAGATGCATTGCAAAAGCCTTTATCTCCACAGGCAGGTGAGCAGCTTAAAACCTTGAAGAAAGCCGTCACTGTTCGTGCTGACAGTATAGACATTCCGGCAGATATGCTGGTAAAAAAGAAAACACTGGAAGCCTTAATACGAACTGGGTATCCTCGCGGCCCCTATAGTTTGCCTGAACCACTATTGGGGTGGCGGAAAGATGAAATTGGTGATGTTTTGCTGAACTCTTTAGCGCACGCCGATGTTGGCATTGAATAGAATTTAGATGAGCTGTTATGACCAAGTTGCTGTGTAATATTTATAAAAGTCGCCGTAAAGAAGAGACATACTTGTATGTTGCTCTAGCGGATGACTTATCTCGTGTTCCTGAAGCGCTATTAGAAACGTTTGGGCGCCCTGAGCTTGTGACAAAGTTAATAATCACACCAGAGCGAAAGTTAGCTCGTGCAGAGGCTACTAAGGTAATTGCTGCGATCACAGAGAAAGGCTTCTATTTGCAAATACCGCCACCTAAAGAAAACTTAGGTTCGGGTTTGGATATTTTTTGTAAGCGAGATAACGACGAGTGAGTGCTAAGCCGTTCTGGGAGTCAAAAACCCTAAAGCAGATGTCTAAGCAGGAATGGGAGTCGTTATGTGATGGCTGTGCTCGCTGCTGCCTGCATAAGTTAGAAGACGAAGATACTGACGAGGTGTATTACACGGACGTTCATTGTCGCTACATGGATAAAAATGATTGTTCTTGTACTGTCTATCAAACCCGTAATGAAAAGGTTCCTGAGTGTATCTGGCTAACACCGGAGCAAGCTCATAGCTTTCACTGGTTGCCTGATACCTGTGCTTATCGATTAGTGGCTGAAGGCAAGACGTTATATGATTGGCATCCATTGATTAGCGGTGATCCTGATTCTGTGCACAAATCAGGAATGTCATTACAAGGTAAGGGGATTCCTGATGATAAAATTTCAGAGGAGGAGTGGCAAAGCCGCATAATATGGAAAGCTTAATGTTTGATAATTTTATCCAATGGCTAGCTTATGCTGCCTCTGCTTTGGCGTGTTTTTGGGCATGGGAAAAGATGTTTTTTTGGGTAGTGCAGAAAGACATGAAAGCGATTATCAGAATATTAGGGGCTGTTTTATTATTTACGCCAGCACCTTTGTCGATAGAATCTTCTGATTACGCACCCGCTTTCATCGTTATTTTATTTAGAACATTTTTAGAAAATGATGCCCCTGTACTCGATGCCGTAATTTACATGCTAGCGGGTCTGTTTTTAGGTCTAATATTGATGTCCTTCCTGTCATTGTTTAATTTCTTGCGAGCTAAATTTTCTCCACAGAATTAACGTCTTTATCAGCGCTATTGACTTAAAATAGCGCTAACTCATTCAAATATGTGATTTTTTCCTCTTCCGTTGTGGCGAATTTGAGATTCTTTGCTAGTTTTAAAGCAGGAACGCTCGATGTTGCTGCGTTATTAATGTAAATGGAGCTTTATTTAGGGAGCGAAATGAATTCGCACTCTAATGGATGAGAGGTCAAAAAAATGGCAAATCATATTTTTATCATGGCAACCGTCATGTTACTTGCGGGTATCTTTGGTGGCTTGGTAAATTATTATCTATACGGTGAAAAGGATCCTGATGCGGCAAGCTTACCTCGTTTTTTAGTGGTAGGTGTTGGGGCTTCGTTTTTGGTTCCAGTAGTACTGGATTTAGTTAATAGCGAGCTCGTGCTTGAAAGCCAGGGTGATCCTTCTCGGTTATTAATTTTTACCGGTTTTTGTTTGATATCGGCACTGCTTTCACGCTTTGTGATTGATAACCTATCAGATCGCATCTTTAATGAAGCGCAAGTTGCTAAGCAACGTGTTGAAGAAGTGCAGCAAGATTTACGTATGATCAGAACCAATTTATTGCCATTGATTGATACCGAGACCGAGCAGGATATTAATGCTCAGGATCCTAATATTCAAACGATGCAAGATGAGTTGGATGTGACTTCAAATAGTGTATTGAAAATCCTTTCAAGTGGTCGATTTATCTTTCGCTCATTGGCAGGGTTATGTCGTGAAGTGAATCAAGATGAAAGCACTGTATTGAAAACGCTAAATGTTCTTACTGTTCGCAGTTTAGCGGGTAAAGTACATGGTAAAGATGGTGTGCGCTGGCACATTACTGAAAATGGTCGTCGCGTTTTAGAGTCGACTTTATAAAACCTTTCCCCCTGACGGAGTTCTGAAATGTTCAGAGATCTTTTGCATTCGGGGGGGAGGCTTTTAGCCTTCCTTTTATTATCCAGCTCGTTATGTGCTGTTCATTCTTCAGTTGCAATAGCGGCTGAAGAAGATAATAAGGCCCTCCCTTTTGATGTTCGTATTATCATCGATATTTCGGGTAGCATGAGACAAACCGATCCGAATAATCTCCGTATTCCTGCTCTTAACCTGTTATTAGAATTGATGCCTGAAGGTGCCCAAGCGGGTATTTGGACCTTTGGTCGTTATGTAAACAATCTTGTCCCTGTTGCAAAGGTTGATAATGTTTGGCGAGAACAGGCAAAGCAATCTGCTATTAATATTTCTTCTTTGGGTCTGCAAACTAATTTATCTGGGGCGCTTAATGATGCTGCCTGGGGTTTAAAGTCTGATAGTGGCTTTCAGCAAAGTATTATTTTGCTAACCGACGGCAAGGTGGATATGGCAGATGCTGGAGTCGATAATGCGGAGCAAGTAAATTCGGCAGAACGAAAGAAGCTGATGTCGCAGGTGTTGAAAAAATATCGTGACGCTGGGGCAAATATTCATACCTTAGCCTTATCTGATTTGACGGATAAAAATTTACTGCAAGAAATCGCTTTGGAAACTGATGGATTATATTCAGAAGCTCAGGACGCAGAGGCTTTAATGAAGGCCTTTTTACGTGCATTTGATCGAGCGGTTCCTGCTGAACAGGTACCTATGGAGGATAATACCTTTGTCATAGACGGCAGTGTAAAAGAATTTACCGCATTAATATTTAAGCGTTCAGAGGGCAGTCAGGAGACGGCGTTATTAACGCCTAGTGGGGGCCGATTCACTGAGTTAGATCACCCAGATACTGTGCGTTGGCATAAAGATGTCAGCTTTGATTTGATAACTATAAAGCAACCTGAAGCTGGGACTTGGATTGCTGAAGCAGATCTTGATCCTTCAAATCGAGTCACTATTCTGTCTGATCTAGCGCTAAATGTAGAAGGCATTCCTGCAATGATCTTTCCGGGTGATAAGTTAGATGTCGAGATTAGTCTAACTAATGAAGGTGCTGTGATCGATAAGGTAGAAATACTCCGCCTTACTGATATGACAATGAAAGTAATAACAGCCAGTGGGAGAGAAGGCAGTAAGGTTCTTTCTGATCCAGAAAGCCCACCTTCTGGTGGTATTTATCGAGAAGGTTTATATCGTTTAAAAGAGATGGGGCAGTATCAGGTCGATTTTATTGCCGAAGGAAGAACATTCCAGCGTAAGCGTAGTTTTTCGATGACCATGGTGCAGCCAGTCGAAATTACGCATCGCGCTGATAAAGAGAAGGGTGTGTATCGTATCGAAATAAGAGCGCTGTCTGATAATTTAGATGTGGAGCGTTCAAGGGTCATAGCCAAAATAAAAAGCCCTGATGACAATACAATTATCCAATCGGTTGTATTTGATCCTCAGGCCCAAGCCTGGGTCAGCGAGGTGGAGGCGACTAAGGGGCCGGGTCAATACCGTGTTGATTTGAATGTGCGTGGAGTGACTCAAAGTGGTAAAAATTTCAAGGTTAAGCCAGAAGGTATTGTTTTTGATTTGCCGATCGAAACTGAAGAGTCGGTAAGCGAAGATGCTGCTGATAATGTGGCGATTGATGAGGCTATGGAAGCCGATGAAACCTCTGGGGTGGAGTCAGAGCTAGATGAGAATGCGGAGGCGAAAGAGGATGCTGAACTAGCGTTAGTACCTGAGCAAGAAGAGAATATTGCGCCACTCATAGTGATGGATGATGTTACTGAGGTGGTGGCTATTAATCCGGCCAACGTTGATTCAGCTATGGCTGATGAGGAGCGTATTGACGAAGAAGCAGAAGAAGGTTTGGCTTGGTGGATTTATTTAATACTCGTACTGGTGAATATAGGTGTTATTGGTGCGGGTGTTTGGTGGTTTATGTTGAGAAAACCAAACGAAGCCGTTGATGCGAAAACCAGTGTTGAAGCTGAAGGGGCGATGGCTGACCTGGAAGCGTTGGAAGAAGATTTTGCTGGAGACTTTGATTCGCTAGATGATGGAGATGATGAAGAAGAAATATCTTTTTCAGCGGATGCTGCTAAAAATGAAACAGGAAGCGCTACGGGTGACAGTAGTTTTGATGAAGACTTTTCCATCGACCCTGATGATGATGTTGATACTGATGATGAGTCTTGGGGGGAGTTCGATAGTGATAGTTCTCTAGGTGGAGAGGCTAAAGGCGATGAGACTAAAGAGTAGTGAAGGATCTGCTCTTTAGTTTAAAATTTCACAAGAGGGCATGGATAGCATAGAATTGGACAATTAAAATAAGGTTTATATTCTTGATGTTGCCCGTATCGCTTGCCCTTCAAAAACAATCTTTAAAAGTTCTTATTGTTGAGAGTGATTGCAATGAAGGAGCTCTTTTATCAGGGATACTGAATTCCTTGGCAATCAAGGATGTCGTTAGGTTATCTGATTATCAAAACTTCAAATCGAGTTTTTCTTCTATTGTTCCTGACCTGATAATTCTTGATGTTAATTCTTTGTGTGGTACCGCTGAGGCAAATATTGATTGGGTTCGGTCGGACTCAATAAAACCGTCTATCCCCATTGCGATCAGTGCCAATGATCAATTCGAAGGTGTTGATCAAGCATTGAAGTTAGGTGTGAATGATTGGATAAAAACCCCATATTCAGCGCCGCTAGTGGCTGTGCAGGTTAATAATTTAATTCAGAGATCGCTTGGTCTGCACCTTCAAGATGGTTTCATAGCTTTGCAGGCTGAAGTATCTCAGCGCAATAAAATTGAACAAGAATTACATTTTCAAGCACATCATGAATACCATTCTCGCTTACCTAATCGGGTCTATTTCCAAAATGTATTAGCAACAATGCTTGCTGACAGTGGCTCTGATAGTGCGAGTGAAGTTACTCCAATCAAAACAGTGGTGATCTTTCACCTTCATCAATTCAATAAAATTAACAATACATTAGGTCACTCTCGAGCAGATGAAATATTGGTCGAAATGGCTCTGCGCTTTTCAAAACTTAGTGAAAAGTATGACGAGGTCATGCCTCTTCAGTACGGTATTTATGAGCCTGCAGGAAAAATTGCTTTATTGGATCGTACCCACTTCACGATTATTTTAAGTAATGTACGGCAGTGGCGCACTGAAGAAATAATTGAGCAGCTGTTAACTCAATGTAGTCAGCCTTTACAGTTCCAGGGCATGCAAATAGAGACTCCTATTTCAGTGGGATTTGCCTCATCGATAATCGGAGATGATGTCGCTTCTTGGATGCGTCGTGCCCATGTCGCTTTAGAATTCGCAGAGCAAGAAAAGCAATTATGGGCTGGCTATAGTGAACAAGCAGATCGGTATAGTAAGAAGAAACTTACCTTGGTTGCAGATTTACGTAATGCGATTGCGTGTAGTCAAGGTTTGTTTTTGCATTACCAGCCTCAATTCAATTGCCAAAATGGTGAGATTTCAGGTGTTGAGGTGCTATTGCGCTGGAATCATCCCGTCTATGGTCCTTTGCCTGCTGATGAAATAGTTGCTTTGGCTGAGCAAACTGGTTTGATTGAACCATTGACTCACTGGGTTATTAGTCATGCCTTTTCTCAGCATCAGAAGGTATTATCTGAGGGGTTTGATCTCACTTTATCGGTGAACTTGTCGACGCTAAATTTATGGCAAGAGCACCTTCTTGAGGATATTGCCCAGCAACTTGAAATCTATGAAATCCCTCCTAATCGCCTTATCTTAGAAGTAACTGAAACCGTTTTACTTAAAAAACCTGAGCGTTCCTTAGAGTTTTTACGTTGTGTCACGGCGTTAGGCATACGTATAGCGCTGGATGATTTTGGTACTGGGTTCTCTTCATTAGCCTACCTGAAGAAAATGCCTGTCTCAGAATTAAAAATTGATCGCGCTTTCATTCAGGAACTCTGCTTTAGCCACGAAGATCAGGTGATCGTTAAGTCCATCATTTCTATGTGTCAGGGCTTGGGAATAGACGTGGTTGCGGAGGGGGTAGAAAATGAAGAAACAAAATCAAAGTTAGAGTCTCTAGGCTGCGATCGCCTACAGGGCTATTTCCTCGCGAAGCCACTATTAGGCTGTGATTTACTGCTGCGTTTAGCAGGCGGAAATGACTAACAGAACTTTGCATCTTGCTGCAAGGGCTATTGCCCTTATATACTGCGGCGAAATTTATGTGATCTATCAATTTAGTTCGAGGCTATTATGAAGTTCCAAGGTACTAACGAATATGTTGCAACGCCAGAGTTGCAGATGGCTGTGAATGCAGCAATTACTTTGCAGCGCCCTTTATTATTAAAGGGTGAGCCAGGTACCGGCAAAACTATGCTAGCTGAGCAGTTGGCAGAATCACTGGGTACTGAATTAATACAATGGCACGTGAAAAGTACTACGAAAGCTCATCAGGGCTTATATGAATACGATGCCGTATCTCGCTTAAGAGATTCTCAACTGGGCAATGAAAAAGTTCATGATATTAAGAACTACATTGTTAAAGGTAAGTTGTGGGAAGCTTTTGATGCTGATAAGCCGGTTGTCTTGTTGATTGATGAAATTGATAAGGCTGACATTGAATTTCCAAACGATTTGCTATTAGAAATCGATAAAATGGAATTCTATTGCTATGAAACCCAAGAGCGTATTGTTGCTAAGCATCGTCCGATTATTCTGATTACTAGTAATAATGAAAAAGAATTGCCAGATGCGTTCTTGCGCCGTTGTTTTTTCCATTATATCGACTTTCCGTCAAAAGAAACGATGATGAAAATTGTTGATGTTCATTATCCAAATATCCAGTCGACTCTTGTAAAAGAAGCGATGGAAGTATTTTTTGATGTTCGAAAAGTTCCAGGTTTGAAGAAAAAGCCGTCTACCTCAGAGCTAATTGATTGGCTGAAACTGCTGATGGCTGATGAGATTGGTGTGGATCTTTTACGAGATAGCGACCGTACAAAAGCCATTCCTCCAATGGCCGGCGCTTTAGTGAAAAATGAACAAGACGTACAGCTATTAGAAAAGCTAGCCTTCATGAGTCGCCGCCGCGGTTAAGCGTTTAGATGTAGGAGCTTATTATGCTCATTGATTTTTTTATGACAGTTCGCAAGGCCAAGGTGCCTTGCTCCGTGGGTGAGTATTTAGATTTAGTCGCCGCTGTAGAAGGGCATCTGACTTTTGCTGATCTAGATGGTTTTTATGCGTTAGCCAAGTTGTGTTTGGTAAAGGATGAACGCCACTATGATAAGTTTGATAAGGCATTTGCTCATTATTTCGAAGGCATTGAAAGCTTAGATCTATCAATGGATGATCCGAGTATTCCCGATGATTGGATGCGTAAAGAAATGGAACGCATCATGACTCAGGAAGAGATGGATAAGATCAACGATCTTGGGGGCTTAGATGAACTTATTGAAGCTTTCAAAGAGCGATTAGAGAATCAGAAAAAGCGCCATCAGGGTGGGAATAAAAATATTGGTACTGGTGGTACATCGCCTTTTGGTGCCAATGGCTTCAACCCTGAAGGTTTTCGTATCGAGCAGGGTCAGTCGCGTCACAAAAAAGCCGTTAAAGTTTGGGAAAAGAGAAACTATAAAGATTTAGACGACTCGATTCAGTTGGGGATTCGAAATATCAAAGTTGCTTTGCGACGATTACGTAAGTTTGCCCGCACGGGGGCTGCAGATACCTTAGATCTTGATGATACTATTGCATGTACGGCTAGAAATGCGGGTTATTTAGATTTAAAGCTGGTTCCTGAGCGTCAT
>Ga0105348_1000159_pt1 | contig 49505 bp, 53 predicted proteins | sample EN8Hudsemesocosm_2_FD_83504 | JGI IMG/M metagenome (GOLD analysis project Ga0105348, IMG submission 83504) | Methane-oxidizing microbial communities from mesocosms in the Hudson Canyon - EN8C Hudson Canyon | ecosystem: Environmental > Aquatic > Marine > Cold seeps | place: Hudson Canyon... | reverse complement strand
GGTAATACACCTGATGAAAGCTATTTAAACGCGAAAAGTGTGATTCGTATTGCTCAGCACGAGCAGGTTGATGCCCTTCACCCAGGCATTGGTTTCTTATCAGAAAGCAGCCAGTTTGCAGCCTTGTGTGGCAATTACAACATTAATTTTGTCGGCCCTTCTGTCTCTTCTATGGAAACCATGGGCAACAAATCCAACGCGATTAATACCGCTATTGCTGCCAATGTTCCTGTTGTTCCCGGCTCTCACGGCATATTAACCAGCTCGGCAAATACTGCCAGCGTAGCCGAAGATATTGGCTACCCTGTGTTATTAAAAGCTGTACACGGTGGTGGTGGTAAAGGCATTCAAGTTGTTGAGCGTCCTGAACAAGTTCATACCTTGTTCCACCAAATCTCTACCGAAGCCAAAGCTGCCTTTGGTAATGGTGATGTATATCTTGAAAAATACGTTACTTCGCTTCGTCACATTGAAGTTCAGGTATTACGTGATTGCTTAGGCAATACCAAAATCCTGGGTTTACGCGATTGCAGCGTACAACGTAATAATCAGAAGGTTTTCGAAGAATCTGGCTCAACCATGCTGCCTAGAATTCTAGAACAAGCCGTTTACGATTATGCCGAGAAACTTTCTGATGAAGTTGATTATGTCGGTGCAGGTACGGTTGAGTTCATCTATAACCTAGATGCCGATGCGATTTATTTCATGGAAATGAATACACGCTTACAAGTAGAGCATCCGGTGACCGAATTAGTTTCAGGAATTGATATCGTCAGCGCTCAATTTGATATCGCCCAAGGTAAGAGCATTGCTAAGCTTAAACCTAAACAAAAAGGCTATGCGATTGAAGTACGTGTAACTGCAGAAAAAGCAGTACGTAAAGGGGATGAAATAGACTTCGCTCCCTTCCCTGGTACGATTGATGAGTGTGTATTGCCTGAATTAGACCACATTCAATTAATTACCAGCGCAGGTGCTGGCAAGCAAGTTTCACCTTTCTACGACAGCATGATCGTGCAGATTATTTGTTATGGTAAAGATCGTGAAGATACCATTGCTAAGTTACGAGACTACCTTGATCAGGTCCGTATCACTGGAGTTTGCACCAATATCATTTTATTGAAACGAATTCTAGACGATACAATCTTCCAGTTAGGAGATTACGATACGACCTACTTACCGCAGTTTTTAGCACGTACCGATGGCGATGCGTTAATTGCTGATATGGAGGCATCGGCTGAACTGAAAAGCAATCAGGTTGATGCTAAAGCCTTAGCCATTGAAGGTTCTGATGAGCTAAAAGTACTTTCTCCGAGCACTTGTATTTTCTACGGATCAGCCTCGCCTACGGAGCCGGCATTTGCTAAAGAAGGTGAAATCATCACCATTGAGCAAACCATTTGCTTAATGGAAGCGATGAAGATGTTCACTCCTTTGAGCCTAAAACACTTTAATATCCAAGGCACCGAGCTATATCCTGCGAATCAGCGTTACCGTATAACACGCATCCTGAACAGTGATGGCCAGCAAGTGAATCAGGGGGATCTATTGTTTGTTGTGAAACCGGTTATAGCAGAATAAAGCCTACTTTATAGTAGTGCACTGATCATGACTTTTTTAAGCCCTAGTTATAAGCACGAAGGTGCCTAACTAAAGCCATGATTAGTGCCTATAAATACACTATACTCTTACTATCAAAGACTTTAGATAGAAAGAGTTAATAGTATGTCTCGTACTGATTCCTTACAAACCTTCACAGCAGTCGTTCGAACGCGCAATTTCACCGCAGCGGCCGACTCCCTTGGTGTCACGCCATCAGCCATTAGCAAACAAATTAGCGGCTTAGAAGAACGCCTTGGTGTTCGGCTATTAAACCGCACAACCCGCTCTGTAAGCCCAACAGAAGCTGGGCAACTGTTCTATCAGCATTGTGAGAACATCCTTGAGTCTATCGCTGAAGCTGAGCGCCTTGTGACTGATTTCGACGTCACACCAAAAGGACGCTTACGAATTACAGCCATGGCTAACTTTGGACGTCGTGAACTTGCACGCATGCTAAACGATTTTGCTCTTATCTACCCTGACATTAGTTTTGAGCTGTACATCAGTGATCGCCCTATCGATATTGTTCAAGAAGGTTTTGATTTTGCGCTCCGTATAGGAACCCAAGAAGACTCCCGCTTAATCGCCAAGCCCGTCGCAACACAAAGCATCATGGTCTGCGCTTCACCTTCTTACCTCTCCCAATGGGGAACGCCTAAAACTTTTGAAGATATAACGACTCACCGCATGTTAGTGATTGGAAATGCGGAATATGCTCGTGCTAACTGGTTGCGTGAATTCGAGAAATCTCACTCTTTCAGCATTGATTCCGTAGAACGGAAACTAACAGTCAATGATATTGATTTAGCGTATGAAGCTTGCTTACAAGGGATGGGGATCACGGCTCTACCGAGCTATATTGCGGAACGCCATGTACGTTCTGGTGAGTTGGTTCATTTATTCCAAGGAGTCGATATTCCTAAAAGAACGATCAATGCGGTATTCCCACAGAACCGCTACTTATCGACCAAAAGTCGTGCTTTCCTCGACTTCGTCACGTCCTATTTTGCTGATTCTATTTAATAGTCCCTAAATTGAGCACTAAAACAGTATTTGCCAATCTATATGCCAAATACTGTTCGTGCCTTTATTTATTCAGACTTTGGTAATACCAAATCTGTGAATTTCTTTGGAATTCTAGCGATTTTACGCTCGTCGTAATCGAAAAAGACAATACCCGTTTTCGCAATTGTGACTAATCGCCCTTCATCTGCACACGTGACGCGATAGATAAAATCACAGCCGTATTTATTAAAATCATTAACCCCCACCTCAAATTGAAGGTTTTCACCAACAAAGGACTCAGACTTAAACTCAACCATTAAGTCAGTTACCATCAGCCCTAAACCACCAATATTGAATTCACTAAAGCCTAAGCTACGTAAAAAGCGCAATCGGGCTTCGTGTAATAGCGATACCATGCTGTCATTGCCTACATGGTTACCATAATTTATCTCTGTCACTCGCACATCTAAAACAGTTTTAAAGGTAAATGCTTCTGGAAGTACTAATTTAACTCTTGCCACTGAACTCTCTCAACTATTTAGAATCGAAGCTATGTTAATCACCGCTATACAGATGGATGCAGATACCTTAGCATCAGGGGTATAGTTTTAATGGTATAGCTTAAAAAGGTGCGCATGATAGCCTTGTGGGTATAAGCTCTACAATCTAATATTGATATTATATTTGGTAATGTTTTGTTAATAAGAATGAATATGAAAATAACACGTTCCGTATTTGTAAAAACCAGCGCATTTTTGTCGTTATCGTTATTCGCTGCTCTTCCTGTTTCAGCCACAATTCCAACGGCTGAAATTGACGCTCCTTTTGAGGCGCGAGCCTTCACACCTAAGCAAGTCACAACATCAAAGCAGAGCTTGCATCAATTACTCGGCCGTCATTACGAAAAACAACGTTTGGACGATGATCTATCTGGGAAAATCTATGACTTATATTTAGAGTCTATGGATGGCACTCATAGCTACTTTTTAGCCAGTGATATCGAAGAATTTGAGCAATATCGCTTTAAACTGGACGACGGTCTGATCAAAGGTAATCTCGACGCACCTTTTATTATGTACAATCGTCTTCAACAGCGCGTTACTGAGCGCCTGTCTTTCTTATTAAAACAGTTACCTGAAAAAGCCCAGAAATACGATTTTAGTCGCAATGAGCAGCTAAGTCTTGACCGTGAGAATGTCGAATGGTCCAAAAGCACTAGTGATCTCGATGACTTATGGCGCAAACGTCTTAAAAATTCTATTTTGAATCTTCGTCTTGCTGATAAAGAAGATGACGCTATTTATGAACTATTGAGTAAGCGCTATCAAAATCAGTTAAACCGCACTCACCTAGCGAATGAAGATGATGGTTTTCAGGTATACATGAATGCGGTTACCCACGCATTTGATCCCCATACTGCGTATTTTTCACCTCGCAATACCGAAAATTTCAACATCAACATGAGTCTATCTCTTCAAGGGATTGGCGCTGTATTACAAACTGAAGACGAACATACTAAAGTTGTCCGTTTAGTGCCTGCTGGTCCTGCAGATAAAGCGGGACAACTAGAGCCGGCAGATAAAATTACTGGTGTTGGCCAAGGCGATGAAGAAATCGTTGACGTTATTGGCTGGCGCTTAGACGAAGTCGTTGACTTAATTCGTGGAGCCAAAGGTACGACTGTTCGCCTCGAAATTATTCCGTCTGACGCTAACGACTTAAAAACAAAAGTAATTAACATTGTTCGTGATGAAGTTAAGCTTGAAGAGCAATCCGCCCAAAAAGAAATTATTGAAATCCCACAAGGTGATAAGACATTAAAAATTGGGGTTATTGATATCCCAACCTTCTACATTGACTTTCAGGGTCGCCAAGAAGGTAAAAAGGATTTTAAGAGCACTACCCGTGATGTAGAAAGACTCGTTAATGAATTAAAAGAAGAGAATGTAGAAGGCATTGTCATCGATCTGCGTAATAACGGTGGTGGTTCTTTAGATGAAGCTTTAAACCTGACAGATCTTTTTATTGATCGTGGCCCTGTTGTGCAAGTACGCTATTCCAATGGTTACGTTCAAGTCTTACCTGAACATAAAAACCAAAAGCCTGGCATTGTTTACGACGGCCCAATTGCGGTTTTGACCAATCGTTTGAGTGCTTCTGCTTCTGAAATTTTCGCTGGAGCGATCCAAGATTATGGTCGCGGTATCATTGTTGGCGGCCAAACCTTTGGTAAAGGCACTGTGCAGTCCGTGCTACCTCTTGAACACGGACAGTTAAAACTGACTCAGGCTAAATTCTATCGAGTCTCTGGGGACAGCACACAGCACCAAGGCGTTATTCCAGATATTCTTTTCCCCTCTTTATTCGATAAAGAGAAAATTGGTGAAAGTGCACTCGATGAAGCCTTAGCTTGGGATACTATCCGCCCTGCTGGCTATCAAGCAAAGCGTGATTTCCAGCAATGGTTACCGGTACTGCGTGAAAACCACCAGAATCGAATAGAAACTAATCCAGACTTTATTTATCTTCATAATCAAAAAGATTTGATGACTGAGCTGCGTCAGCGCACTGACATTACTCTGAATGAAAAACAGCGTAAGCAAGAACGTGAAGATAATGAACAGCAACGCTTAGCGATTGAAAACAAACGCCGCAAAGCTAAAGGCATGGAACTTTTGACTGAGCTAAAGAGTAGCGATAAGAAAAAAGAAGACGATAAGGCGAAAGAAGGCGAAGAAAAAGAGTCTAAGGACAAAGAAGAAGATGACAAAGAACCTGATGCGCTATTGTTAGAAACTGGAAAAATTTTGACCGATTTAATGGAGTTGAATAACATTCCCGCCACAAAGACACAGCAAGTTAAGCATCAGCAGTAACAATTGGACTTAGTTCTTCCTAAAAAGAGTGTCATGTAATAACATTTGACGCTCTTTTTTTGGGTCACGATTAAAACAGTATGAAATATATTGCTCTACTATTATTAATATTAACGACAAACTTCAGCCATAGTAAAGAGCTAACTTCCAGCGAATTCAGACAGAGTCATACCACGAGCATTGATCTTCAGTACTCGCTTCTATCACTTCCCTTCCCAGGCTCTAAAGGGGTTGCGTTAAATATCAACCTAGATAAAAAATGGCAGTTAGTGTTCGATTATATGTCGACGGGGGTTGAAGTTAATTTTTCAAAACTAAACTTAGCAGGATTTAATGAAAAGCAATTAGGGATTAAAGCGCGTCGATACTTTGGTAATAGTTTTAATTTAGGTTTTGGCTATGTACGTCGCAGCAATGAAATTTATCTCGATCCCAATGTCTATGGCATCAGCGCAACTAATGTTAACGCAAGAACCGAAGCCTATGCCCACCTAGCGCATTTCTCAATTGCTAACCGCTGGCAATTTGATCATTGGTCGGCAGGAGTTGAGTGGTTTTCACTCAACATCCCATTAAATGGCGAAGTATCAAATTCAGTTTCTGATTTAGCCGATAATCAAGGCGACAAAGAAGATATTCGCACTGCAGAAAACATTCTTACTTGGTACCCAAACCTAGCCGTCACGACTATTAGCTTGGGTTACATGTTTTAATTCAGCTCGAGCGATTGCTTAATTTGTGGCTGACTCATCATGTGCAGCCACAGTTTATCGATGCTTTGATTAATCCATTCTTCGTTATAGCCAGTCCGTGGTGAAGTAACAACGCTGCGCTGCTCTTTTAATGTGAAAGGCTGTGAAATCTTTCCAGTATCGTTATCAATCGACAAGTTCAATATAATGGCAAGCTCGCACTGACTCACCCAGAACCCTTCATTGCACTGATAATTAAACTGTTCAATGGTTAAATCAACTTTTAACGGTTCAAAAGGACTACTGCCGCCGAATCCTAGTTGCTGCAAACTGTTTTGCATTTTAGTTTGTAGAGCTTGCTGTAAGCTTGGTTTCGCTAATAGCGGAGCATTCTTAGGTTGTGAACCTCCGCGAGAGCCTAGCTGTTCAGTATTTTCACGTAAATCACGCACACGAACTAATGCGCTGCGACCCAGTTGGGTTGAGCTTGTCTCTAATGGACTGCTAGTTTGTAAACTAATTATTTGCGGGGATAAAGCGCAGCCTGATGTTAATAAACAACTGACTGCTAATGTGCCTGTCAGTATCGCAGACGTAATTTTCTTAAGCATTGGCAAGATCCTGCTCCGAACGTTTAAAAGTAAGTGTTTGAGCATTAGATTCTGTAGCAACAAATCGATAACCTGCCACATCAAACTCACATAATTGCTTCACAGTGGATACTTTATTTTTAATGATATAAGCCGCCATTAACCCACGCGCTTTTTTTGCATAAAAACTGATTATTTTATACTGACCGTTCTTTTCATCTTTAAAGACGGGTGTTATTAATTCGGCATTTAACTGTTTATGCTTTACCGCTTTAAAATATTCATTCGACGCCAAATTCACTAAAATTTTGCTATTGCTTAATTCTAAGCGCTGGTTAATCGCATCTGTAATGATCGATCCCCAAAAGGTATATAAGTTTGCGCCACGAGTATTGCCAAACTTTGTCCCCATTTCCAATCGGTACGGTTGAATTAAATCGAGTGGGCGTAGCAAGCCATAGAGTCCCGACAAAATACCTAAATGTGACTGAGCATAAGAGAAGTGCTCTTCGGTAAATGATTCAGCGTCTAGCCCGGTATATACGTCACCTTTAAATGCTAAGATTGCAGCTTTTGAATTATTCGGGTCAAACGGTAAGCACCAATCATGAAAACGCTGCACATTGAGTTCAGATAACTTGCTGCTCAACTTCATCAAAGCGCTAATATCTTCTGGTGATTGCAGTTTAAGTTGATCAATTAATTCTGCTGAATGCTCTAGAAACTCTCCCTGAGTATGAATATCGGTGACCGCGGGCGTTTCAAAATCAAGGGTTTTAGCAGGTGAAATAAGCGTTAACATAAGAAAAATCAATTATTCTGAATGAAGCAACATCATACCTAGCTTTAAAGACTTTTTAAATCAGCCTCTATTGCCAATGAGGAATCAGTAGAAGGGAGTAGTCTGTCGAAAGTGATTATTTTATTAGACGATTCAAGATAGGATCAACAAGATGGCATCATTTTCCTTCGGCATGAAACTCCAAGGGCTAGCGCTTGGCTTAGCCAGTCGCTTTGCAGCACACCCTCTGGTTCGAAAGTACGGCCTGGCAAAACCAGCAGAAAAAATAGCCTATATTTCGACCAAAAAAGGCTTTCAACTAATTCAAAAAGGATTAGCAAAAAAGAGTCAGGGGAATAAAAATGGGATTAAGGCACTGCCCTCTCCCCCGCCTTTATTCGACTTAACGCTAACAGACGAACAGCAAATGATTCGAGACAGCGTTAAGTCATTTGCGGAACATAATATCCGTCCATTAGCCTTAGCCGCTGATGAGCAAGCAAAGCTACCTGAATCACTGCTTCAAGACTCGCAAGAGCTCGGATTGAACTATTTTTCTATTCCCGAAAGTCTTGGTGGCGCAGGCCAGCTTTCACCTATGACCAGCGTACTGGTGGCAGAAGATCTTGCTTGGGCAGACTTCTCCCTTGCCTTTGCCATTCTTGCTTCGACCTCGGTTACCAATACGATTAGCCGCTGGGGTAATAAAACTCAACAAGCATTATGGTTACCAAAGTTTTGTACCGAAACAAATTTTAATGCTGCTATTGCATTACAAGAGCCACAACCTCTGTTTAACAGTGACTTGCTCACTACTCGCGCCAAACAGAGCAGAAAAGGATATATTCTAAGCGGTATCAAGTCTCTCGTTCCCTTAGCAGGGCAAGCAGAACTGTACCTTGTTGCTGCGCAGTTCAAAGGTAAGAATGAACTCTTTTTAGTGCCTGCCAAGGCAAAAGGTGTTTCCTTCACATCTACTCCAGCGATGGGATTACGCAGTGCTGAAGTCGGAACGCTAAAATTGGATAAAGTTATACTCGATAAAGACGCACTACTAGGTTCAGGCAATGCGCAGTACAAACAGTTCAATTATCAGCAATTCATTGATAGCAGCCATTTAAGTTGGTGTGCGATGGCAATTGGTTGCTGCCAGTCTGCCCTCGATTACCTTATTCCTTACGTCAACGAGCGCTTTGCCTTCGGTGAACCGATTAGTCATCGCCAATCTGTTGCCTTCATGATCGCCAACATGAAAATCGAAATTGAAAGTATGCGCCTTTTGGTTTGGAAAGCAGCCAGCCGTTTTGAGCGTGGCGAAGACTTTCATCGTAATGCCTTTTTAGCACATCATTTATGCATGGAAAAAAGTATGGAAATTGGTACAAACGCAGTGCAATTACTCGGTGGACATGGCTTCACTAAAGAACATCCTGCAGAGCGCTGGTATCGAGATTTACGTGTACTTTCTATCATCAACGGCGGCCTACAGCTGTAATTTTTAGAAACCATTCTATTTTTAGGAGCAACTATGATTTATTTAGAAGTCCCAAAAAAGCTGCGCACGTTAGTTGATCAAGCGCGCCAAACCGCTGACCATGTTTTCCGCCCAATCTCGCGTAAATACGATCGTGCCGAACACGACTACCCGATAGAACTGGACATGTTCGCCGCCATTATGGACGGCATGAACGACGCGCTAGAAGATGGTGGCGCCGGCTCCGGAAAATTACGCCAAGGTAAAAAAGACAACAGCCAAATCCAAAATGGTATCAATATGACAACCGTTTTGGGCCTAGCCGAACTGTGCCGTGGTGATGTTGGTTTATCGCTAACAATGCCCCGCCAAGGCTTAGGTAACGCAGCGATTGCAGCGGTTGCTAATGACGAACAACTTGCCCGCTTTGGAAATAAGTGGGCCGCGATGGCAATCACTGAACCCGGTTGTGGCTCCGATTCAGCCGCTGTACGTACCAGCGCAATCAAAGACGGCGATGACTACATCATCAATGGCGAGAAGATTTTTGTGACGGCCGGTGAGCGTGCTGATGCCGTTGTCGTTTGGGCTACGGTTGATAAGGACTTAGGCAAGGCTGCCATCAAATCTTTCGTAGTTGAAAAAGGCACTCCGGGAATGGAAGTGACGCGCCTTGAAAAGAAGCTCGGTATTAAAGCCTCGGATACCGCTTCGATTAGCTTTAATGATTGCCGCGTTCCACGCGCCAACTTATTAGGCAGTGAAGAAGTCAATGCGGATAAAGGTTTCTCTGGCGTCATGCAGACGTTTGATAATACTCGTCCTGTCGTTGCCGCTATGGCCGTCGGTGTTGCAACTGCCTCCATCGAACGCACCAAAGAGCTATTAAAAGAACAAGGTATTGATATTGATTACAAACGCCCAGCCAAACTTGGTTCACAATTAACCGCTGAAGTGTATCGTATGGAAGCCGAACTTGAAGCCGCGCGCCTGCTAACAATCAAAGCTGCCTGGATGGCAGACAATGGCCAGCCAAATTCCATTGAAGCCTCTATCTCCAAAGCGAAAGCAGGCCGAGTTGCCAACGACATCACACTTAAATGCGTCGAGTTATTGGGTACTGTAGGTTATTGTGAAGATGAATTATTAGAAAAGTGGGCAAGGGATTCTAAGATTCTCGATATCTTTGAAGGTACACAGCAGATCCAACAATTAATCATTGCTCGTCGCTTATTAGATAAATCATCAAGCGAATTAAAATAAGGATTAATATGCAAGCTCGCACGGTAAGCTTCACCAATGTTCTCCGTCATGCCCTTTTTCAAGGGGGCGCGGTTGCGCCTCTCATTAAGGGCCTCCATACCCTTATAAGTTCAAAGCCTGACAGTTATCGATCCATTGGCAGCCATCTGGAAGAACATGCACAAAAGCGCCCAAACGCCCCGGCTATTCGCTATCAGCAAGAAGAATTCAGCTATGGCCAAGTCAATGCTTGGGTGAATCGCTATGCACATTATTTTATCAGCCAAGGTATTCAATCTGGCGATACAATCGGCATTAATATTGAAAACCGCACTGAGTGCTTAATTGCGGTATTAGCTGTTGTAAAAACTGGGGCCATTGCCGCCATGATCAATACTTCCCAGCGCGGCGAAGTATTGCTCCATAGCATCAATCTTGTGAAGCCAAAAATGATGCTAATTGGTGAAGAACAAGTCGAAGCGATGGTATCCGTCATCGAAAGCTTAGAGATTCCTTTACGCACTCAACTTCACTATTTAGAAGATAAGTTAAAAGATACCGTATCTCGTGCTTGCCCCAGTGTTTATCAAGACATGGCGGTCGTCAGCGCTCAGCAATCAGAAGCAAATCCTGATACCACCAACAAGATACAAATGAAGCAGCCTTGTTTTTATATTTTCACATCAGGCACCACCGGCTTGCCAAAAGCGTCGGTCATGAGCCACTACCGCTGGCACAAATCCATGGCAGGCATGGGTCTAGCATCCATGCGCTTAACCAGCGATGACGTGATGTACTTAAGCCTACCGCTTTATCACAATAACGCCCTTACTGTTTCCATGGCCGGTATTTTAGGCGCTGGTGGCTGCTTAGCTATTGGCCGCAAGTTCAGTGTTAGCCGTTTTTGGGGTGAGATCCGTCAGCATCAAGCAACCACCTTCTGTTATATCGGTGAATTGTGTCGCTATTTATTAAACAGCCCTGCGCAAGCTAACGATCAAGACCATCAAATTAGAGCTATCATAGGCAATGGATTACGCCCAGATATTTGGATGGAGTTTAAGCAGCGATTTGGCATCGAACACATCAATGAATTTTACGGTGCAAGTGAATGTAATCTGGTATTCACCAATACCTTCAACCTCGACTGCACGGCTGGCTTTTGCCCTCTGCCCTACAACGTTGTGGCCTACGATATAGAAGCCGATGAACCAATACGAAATAAACAGGGTTTAATGCAGCCTATTAAGAAAGGTGAGACTGGCCTATTAATCACAGAAATCAATGCTAAGCAGCCGTTTGAAGGTTATACCGATAAAGCTGCCAGTGAGAAAAAGATACTCAAAAACGTTTTCAAATCGGAAGACCGCTGGTTCAATACTGGTGACATGGTAATCAATCAAGGCTTTAAGCACATCGCGTTTGCCGATCGCTTAGGCGATACCTTTCGCTGGAAAGGTGAAAACGTAGCCACTACAGAAGTCGAGGCTGTGGCTAACGAATATCCGGGGGTTGAACACAGCGTTGCTTATGGCGTCGAGATACCAGGAACTGATGGCCGCGCAGGCATGGCAGCACTGACCTTAAAAGATCTCAATGATTTTGATGCCGCCGCTTTTTCTCGCCACTTACATGAAAAGCTTCCGGCTTATGCCGTGCCTATTTTCATTCGTATTCGCGAACAAGAAGAGATTACCGGTACCTTCAAATACCGCAAGGTAGAGCTCAAAAAAGAACATTACGATTTAAATCAGGTCGAAGAAGCTATCTTTGTTATGTCACCGAAAGAACAGCTATTTGTCCCTCTCGATAGCCAAATGCTACAAAGCATTCAACAGCAGGATCTGCGCTTCTAGATCCCTTCCCCAACCTTAAGCGGCTAATATTTCTTAATAGCGGCTTAAGGTCAATCAATCGCCCTTTTATTTGCTTTGTGTTAGAATCCGCGCCTTTCTCGATCTGCTAGGACAAGACTATGACTGCGCTCGTTGGCATTATTATGGGCTCTAAAAGTGACTGGCCAACTATGAAGCATGCTGCTGACATGCTTGATTTGTTGGAAGTTCCTTATGAAGTAAATGTGGTTTCCGCTCACCGAACCCCTGATTTATTGTTCGAATATGCTAAAAGCGCGCAAGGCCGTGGCTTGAAAGTTATTATTGGTGGTGCTGGTGGCGCTGCTCACTTACCTGGAATGTGCGCGTCTCAAACCGTACTGCCTGTGCTAGGTGTGCCGGTTAAATCCCGAGCGCTTAATGGCATAGATTCATTATTGTCCATCGCTCAAATGCCAGGTGGTGTTGCGGTAGGTACATTAGCCATTGGCGACGCCGGTGCTAAAAACTCTGGATTATTGGCTGCTCAGATTTTAGCAACCAGTGATAGTGAACTGACTCAACGTATTCTTCAGTTCCAGCAAAACCAGACTAAGACCATATTGAGTCAACCTGATCCAAGAGTAGAAGACTAATGAGCACTAATATTAACCAAGCAAACGTTAAAACATTAGGCATTTTAGGCAATGGTCAACTGGGTCAAATGTTAGCAGACAGTATTGCTGAGCAAACCGATCTAAGCGTCAATCTATACGACTTGCGCGCTTTTGATGAAACCAGTTTACAAGAATTTTTAGCGTCGAATGACCGCATTTCTTATGAAACGGAAAATATTCCTACTCATATCGTTGCGCAAATGGAAAGTGTTGAGGCTAAGATTTTCCCAAGCCTGACAGCGCTTAAAACGTTCCAAAATCGCATCACCGAAAAAAACGCCTTACGCGCAGCCGGAATTTCTACAGCCGAGTTTCATGCGGTCAATAGCCTTGCAGATATTCATGATGCAATCGCACATCTTGGCTTGCCGATCATCATGAAAACCACGACCGAAGGGTATGACGGTAAAGGCCAATTTGTTTTGCGCCAAGCCGATGATGCTCAAGCTTGCTGGGATGAAATTGGCAACCGCGAACTCATTGCTGAAGCTTTTGTACCTTTCATTCGTGAAATATCAGTAATTGGTTGTCGTGGTAAAAATGGCGATATTAAAGTATGGCCGATGACAGAAAATATCCATCACGAAGGTATTTTGCGTTATTCATTATACCCAGCTCAGGGTTTCAGTGCCGAGAAGCAAGCCATTGCAGAACGCTACATTGAGCAGATCGCCACGAGCTTAGATTATGTGGGCACCATTACCCTTGAGTTGTTTGAAGTAGAAGACAACTTGATTGCAAATGAAGTCGCTCCTCGAGTTCATAACTCGGGGCACTGGTCGATTGAAGGGGCTATTACCAGCCAATTTCGCAATCACATGCTGGCGGTTACCGGTCAAAACATAACGTCAACTGACTCTCGCTTCCCAGCCGCAGCCATGATCAATGTGATTAGTGATGAAGGCCCTACGGCAGCAGCTCAAGGTATGGCAGAGACTTATGTTCATAGCTACGGCAAAGAAGCACGACCTGCACGTAAGCTAGGGCACGTGACCATTACAGCCAAGAATTCTGCGGAACGAAATCAGAAAATAAGTCAGCTTGAAGGTCTAATCCCCAACGGTGTTTGGAAAAAATAAATGCTTGTCTTTACTGATTAATGTCGTTGATTTTCTTAATATAAGGCATAAAAAAAGGGCGTGAGCCCTTTTTTTATGCCTTATATTAAGATTGCTTAGAACTGATAACCGACAGACACACTCATATTACTGAAATCGGTTTCATTATCTAACTGAGCAAACTTATATTGTGTGCCCACTGTAACCTGCTTAGCCACCTCATAAGATACTCCAACTCCGTAAGTAAATTCGTCAGAAGTTTCACTTGCTGTAGAACCTAAAAACTCAACTTCTTGCATCATTGATTCGTAAGCTACTCTACCAAAAACCTGCAATTTAGGAATGACTTCATAACCAACTTTGCCTCCTAGCGATAAACTGCTAATCGTGAAGCTTGCCGTACCAAAAGGTGTTTCTGTATCCTTAGATAAATATTGGTTATAGCCTAGCTCGGCACCAATCGACAACGGGCCCTTAGTGTAAACTTGATAACCACCTAGCATATTAATACTTGTATCTGTAACGCTGTCACTACCACTTTCAATTTCGGTTTGACCTAAAGCACCTTCTACATAAACATTTTTCAAATCTGCATTGGCAGAGAAAGTAAAAAGAGAAGCTGTAATGGCGGATGCTAGAGTAAATTTTTTCATTGTATTGTTATCCTGTTTCATTCCATTTAAGTAAAACAAATCGTTGTTTGCTTCGACTGGAATTAGATTAACAATAGGTGATGTACTGAAACTGAATGTAAAATGAACTGAAACTGAACAACTGAACTTAGCGAGATTAAATTAAAATTTCGACTTTCAAACCACCCAAACCTGATCTACCTAAATGCAATTTACCCTGGTATTGATCAACGATATCTACCACCATCGCTAACCCGATACCCTGGCCCTGTTGCTTTTGATCTGCGCGAACACCCCTGCGGAGAATATTAGCGATCGCATTATCATCAATGCCTTGGCCATTATCCTCAATGACGATACGACAACGCGCTTGGTTACTCATTGACTCAACTAAATGTTCATTTTCTAAGGCCAAACGAATCAACCCACCGCCGTACTTAGCCGCATTGTCTAAAAGGTTACCGACAAGCTCCATTAAATCGCCTTTAGCCCCTTTAAAAACAACATCGAATTCAGTATCAATATCAATGCATTGCAAAGTATCTTGATACACTTTTTCAATAACATTAGCGAGACCTTCTAATAAGGGTAAGACATTAATAGTTTGCTGGACCGTTTGCGGTCCAACATGAGCTGCTCTCTGTAGTTGATGCTGAACGATTTCATTCATGCGCGTTACTTGCTGAGCTAAAACGTCAATATGAGCAGCATCAATTTTTAAAAGATACTGCTTGTCGACAAGACCACGTAACACAGCCAAGGGCGTTTTTAAACTATGGGCAAGATTGGATAAGGTATTGCGATAACGCGTATGCTGGCGTTTTTCATGTTGCAGCAATCGGTTTAAGTTAACCGCAACACCCGCCAATTCTTTTGGATAATGGCCGCTTAATTGTGTTGCCTTACCCGTTTCAATTTGGCTCAAGTCATCCGCTAATTGCTTAAGCGGCAATAAACCCCAATACAACGTTAGGGTAAAAATCGCTAATAAAATAAGCGCCAGTATGCCCAACCCAAGCCATAAAGACATTCGATACTGAATCATACCTTGTTCAAAACGGACTGAATCTTCGGCGATAGTGAGGGTATAGTTTTTTAATCGACGGGTCTTAATAGGGTTAGCCTTATTCGGGCCTGTACTAATCTCCCATGCCACACCAAGGCTAGTATAAAAAAAGGCCTGACCTGCAATATCTAACACGCCTTCGTCTTGCTGACCAGGCGCTTGTTTCAGAGGCTGCGCAATAAAGTCGTGACCATAGCCTTGAGCTGATCCCGAACGCCAAACCTCTTCCCCTTGCTGATTAACAATGATCGCAATGTTGCCCGAATCAAGTTGATTCAGCTTTGGAAAATTCAATACTGCAGGAAGAAAAAGTTGCTCTGTTTCAAATTCAGCCGCCCCCAATACTAAATACAATTGGGTTTGCAGACGATCCTGTAAATCAATTTGCAGGCTGCGTTTAAAGGCTTGATCAAGGATTAATGCGGTAATCACAATAAAGAGGATTAAAATAAGGCCTGCACTGTAGAGCATTCGCCTGCGTAATGAATAAGGCGATCTCAACAGCATCGTCTCAGAGCCCAAGTTCGAACCGGTAACCTTGACCACGAATATTAGCAATAGGCTTCAGTATCGATTCAGGATCTAATTTTTTACGTAAACGGCGAACAAATACTTCAATAACATTACTGTCGTGCTCTGTATCGTCATCATAAATGTGATCGGCCAGCTCGCTTTTTGATAGTATTTTTCCGGGATTGAGCATCAGGTATTCGACCAATCGATATTCATAAGCGGTTAAATCGATGGCTTTTTCATGCAAGAAAATACGTTTCAAACTGGTATCTAATGACAGAGGGCCAAAAGCTACTTTTGGATGGGACATACCTGAAACCCGGCGTTGCAAGGCGTTTAGACGGGCAAGTAGTTCGGCCAAGTGATAAGGCTTTACTAAATAATCATCTGCTCCCGCTTCTAAGCCGGCTACTTTATCTTCCCAATTATCGCGGGCGGTTAATATTAAAATAGGAAAGTTTATATTCTGCTGACGTAGCTGGCTAACCAATTCTATGCCATTGAGTTTTGGTAAACCGACATCTACTATGGCCATATCAATGGGAAATTGAGTACCCATATACAAGCCCTCTTCACCATCAGGTGCCCAATCAACCGCATAACCAGAATGCTCTAATGCTTGAATTAATTGCTCTGCGATATTGTTATCGTCTTCGACTACTAGTACACGCATAATTATTCGAGGATCAGACCCGTTTTACGATGAACAAGTATCGTTTTCATAATACCTTGCTTGCTAAGTATTTTAATTCGGTAAACGGGCTGTAAAGATTCACTGGCTTTTACAGCGCTTTTTTCACTGAAAAGTACATCGGCCTTTTCTTGGGATACTACCTTACCAGCCGTATGAGCTTGCGCTGCTTCTAAAGCCAAGTTAATCGTAACGTCCTCATCAATAACCGACTCACTGGAGAAAGCAATTGCAGAAAATACAATACTCAAAGTCGCCATTAAAAATACGATAACAACTCTCAACGGCGAGGCATAAATCAGCTTAGTCATGAACGGACTCTCAATAAAAATAAAACAATTATATACCATGATACCTATGAATATGAGTAGAGTTAAAGCCTCTTATGAGTATTGAGTGTATTCACAAAGAGCAGCAATACTATCTCGGTCTATTTTATTAACTTGATTCTTATGATTATCTATTCGAATTTTAACGGCTTTGAAACCCAATTCCAGAAGTATTCGTCAATAACCGCATCTCAGGAGAAAGGTTAAATCAGACCATTATAATATGGAATAATTGATTGAAAAATCTGCCCTCAGACCCTATAACATAAGTGTGGTGTTACTTTTTTATAATCTTCACTAAAGGCAGGACAATGATTAAGGTAATTATTGAGCGCAAGATCGCTCAGGATATGGATTCAACGTACGACGCAGCAATTAAAGATACCTTACGTGCGATTTTAGAAGCTCCCGGATATATTTCAGGAGCGAACTTTAAAGATGCTCAGGATGATAACCACCGAGTGATTATTACCAACTGGACCAGTTTAGTCGCTTGGCAGCAATGGCAAGGTTCTAATGAACGACGTAAAGTGATTGCGGCAATTCAACCAATCCTTACCAGCCCTGAAAAGATTACGGTGCTTACGGCTTAAATATTTTTCGTACACTGTAATTCAAAAATAAACTCGGCTACCTGATCAATGGCACTGTCAATGTGCTGCTGGTGGCTGAACCCTGAAGCTCTTCTCGGCTTCAGGTCATGATCACCATCCTCTAACCAACTTAACTGTATCGATGCATTTAATCTTTCGTCATTTATATAGCCATTAACTTCTTCCTGATTTCCTAGAGCATCTCGAGTTCCCTGCACAATAAGCAAAGTCTCATTAAGTTCTTTTAAATGATTTAAGCGATCTTTTGGGTCTTTCTTAGGAGCATGGAATGGAAACCCTAAACAGGCACTGCCTAAAATAGGCAAGCGGTCACCTTCAACCCGCAAAGCATTTTCAGCCAATAAAAGTGATGACATACGCCCCCCCATTGATTTACCACCAATCACCAGAGGACAATTCAATTGTTTAATCACGGCTTCGTATGCCGCTAACAGTTTTGGTGCACGATCAGGAGGACGGCGCTTACCATCCTCTTCCCGTTTTATCATATAGGGAAAATTAAAACGGACGACACGAATCCCCTTTTTAGCCCACGCCTCAGCAACTTGCGACATAAACTCTGAATTCATATCAGCGCCAGCGCCATGAGCGAATAGAAAAACGGGGCCATCTATTGGGCCGTTTTGTAAAAGTTCCACAAAATTTACTCTTAATTAGATCAACTAAGCCAATTAACGAATAAATATTGTCTTAGATCAAGAAAAGCTTGGCAAAGCCTTCTATTATTCACATCTAGGGCAATTTTTGGCACGCTTTTACTTTCTGATACAGAATCAATTGGTCTTAAAGACATCAAAGCTGTTCACTAATCAACCTATAACTAGAAAATATGCGCTAAGCTACTGTTTTAGTTATGCGTTTTGTCATCCTTCGTTTGCAAAGTTGTGTACGAAAGATCATAATTGCGCCGTTTTTTAAACCCTCAATCCTCGCTGTTAAATGGAATCTGATCATGAGCAACGCGTTTGATCATCCCGTATATAACTACAAAGTAGTAAGGCAATTTGCCATTATGACTGTAGTTTGGGGCATCGTCGGTATGGCCGTCGGTGTACTTATTGCTGCCCAACTCGCTTGGCCTGCACTAAACTTTGATACCCCTTGGTTTTCTTTTGGTCGTTTACGTCCATTACATACCAATACTGTAATTTTCGCCTTTGGTGGGTCTGCGTTATTTGCAACGTCCTACTATATCGTACAACGTACTTGTCAGACGCGTCTGTTTTCAGACTCGATGGCTGCGTTTACGTTTTGGGGTTGGAATCTAGTCATTATTTTGGCAGCAATTACGCTTCCAATGGGCTTAACCTCTACTAAAGAATACGCTGAACTAGAATGGCCAATTGATATTTTAATCGCCATTGTCTGGGTCACTTATTGCGTTAACTTCATTGGCACCATTATGAAGCGTAAAGAAAAGCACATTTATGTGGCTAACTGGTTCTTTGCAGCATTCATGATCATGGTCGCGATTTTACACATCGGTAATAACATTGCCATTCCCGTTACCATGTTCAAATCTTATTCTGTTTATGCAGGTACGGTTGATGCAATGGTTCAATGGTGGTGGGGACATAACGCTGTTGGTTTCTTCTTGACCGCTGGTTTCTTGGGCATCATGTACTATTTCGTACCGAAGCAAGCTGAACGTCCAGTTTATTCTTACCGTCTATCGATTGTTCACTTTTGGGCTTTGATTTCTTTATACGTTTGGGCTGGCTCTCACCACCTACACTATTCATCTCTTCCAGACTGGGCTCAAACAGCCGGTATGGTTATGTCTTTGGTTCTATTGGCTCCTTCTTGGGGTGGTATGATCAACGGTATGATGACGTTATCAGGTGCTTGGCACAAACTGCGTACCGATCCAATTTTACGCTTCTTAGTTGTATCCTTGTCTTTCTACGGTATGTCTACCTTCGAAGGCCCTATGATGGCAATTAAGACGGTTAACGCACTATCGCACAATACGGATTGGACCATTGGTCACGTTCACTCAGGTGCTTTAGGTTGGGTTGCTATGGTTTCTATTGGTGCTATGTATCACTTAATTCCAATATTGTTTGGTCTTAAAGCTGGTGCAATGTACTCGACTAAGTTAATCAATGTGCATTTCTGGCTGGCTACTGTCGGTACTGTTTTCTATATCGCAGCGATGTGGGTTAACGGCATTATGCAAGGGTTAATGTGGAGAGCGGTGAATGCCGACGGCACTTTAACTTACTCGTTTGTTCAGAGTGTAGAAGCGTCGATTCCTGGTTATATGGTACGTGTTCTTGGTGGGGCTTTATTCCTAACCGGTATGCTGATCATGGCTTATAACGTTTATAGAACTGTTAATCATAGCGAAAAAGCTGTGACGGCTCAGGCATAGGGAGTACTGCTAATATGAAACATGACATTATTGAAAAAAATATTGGCTTGATGATCGTATTGATCGTTATTGCTATTGCCTGGGGTGGTTTGGTTGAAGTTGTTCCTCTTTTCTGGGACAAAAACACCAACGAGCCTGTTGAAGGTTTGATGCCATTAAACGCCACTCAGCTTGAAGGTCGTGACATTTACATCCGAGAGGGTTGCCACGTGTGCCACACTCAGATGATTCGTCCGTTCCGCGCTGAAACTGAGCGTTATGGCACCTACTCTCGTGCTGGCGAGTTTGTTTATGAGCATCCATTTTTATGGGGTTCTAAGCGTACTGGTCCTGATTTGGCTCGTGTTGGCGAACGTTATTCTGACGAATGGCATCGCGCACACCTGTACAACCCACGTGATGTTGTACCTGAGTCAATCATGCCTTCTTATCCTTGGTTATTTGAAGATACTGTTGATGGTCGCGATACACCTAAGAAAATGACTGCATTACGTCACGTAGGCGTTCCCTACACTGATGCAGACATCGAAGGTGCTAAAGCAGCTGTAGATGGTATTCGTGAAATTGAAGCTTTGGTTGCGTATTTACAGCAGCTAGGCACCGTCATGAAAGATAAGCAATAATTCATGGATATTAATGACGTACGTGGTTTAGGAACTATTTTTGCGCTGTTCTCATTTTTATGTGTTGTGGGGTGGGCTTATAGCTCACACCGCAAGAACCGCTTTGAAGACGATGGCATGATCCCTTTTATGGACGAAGATGATGATGCTGTGGACGAAAAAGCAATTGATAGCAGCGTAAAGCAACAAAACACGAACGACGACAAAGGTTCGGAGTAAAATTATGGATGCTTTAAGTACATTTTGGAACATTTGGATATTTGCCATTGTATTTGGCACCTTAATCGCTTGTGGCTTGCTGATACGATTTGCCAGCAACCAAACAGACGATGGGGAAACCACTGAAACAACTGGCCATGTATACGATGGTATTGAAGAATATGATAACCCGCTGCCTCGCTGGTGGGTAATGATGTTCTGGGCAACGATCGTATTCGCAGTCTTTTATATTGCGGCTTATGGTCTTGGTAACATGAACGGCTTATTAAAAGTTGAAGTTGATGGTAAGCAAGTCCCTTGGTCGCAAAAGGCACAATGGCAGAACGAAGTTGAGCAGTTCGACATAAAGGTCGCTCCGTTATTCGCAGAATACGCAGCAACTCCAATCGTTGAATTGGTTAACAATGCAGAAGCATTAAAAACAGGCCAGCGTATTTTCGCTAGTAACTGTTCTGTATGTCACGGCTCTACCGCTAAAGGTTCACAGGGCTTCCCTAACTTAACCGATAATGACTGGTTATATGGCGGAACTCCTGAAGATATCGTTAATACCCTTACTAATGGTCGTAACGGTATGATGCCTGCTAAAGGCTTAATGCCTGCTATGACAGATGAGCAAATTATTGAAACTGCTCAGTATGTTCGTAGCCTTTCAGGTCTTAAGCATGACGCTGAAAAAGCAGAAGCTGGCGCGGGCATCTTTGCCCAAGCATGTACTGCTTGTCACGGCGGCGACGCTAAAGGAATGCACATTACTGGCGCACCTAACTTAACCGATAAGGTTTGGTTATACGGTGGTTCGACTAAGCAGATTGAATTTACAATCCGTCATGGTCGTAGCGGTAAGATGCCAGCACAAGGTGAGCGCTTCTCGAAAGAGCAGATCCATGTATTGGCAACCTACGTTTATTCTTTGTCTCACAAAGAAGAAGCTAAGTAGCTTATCAGTTAGTGATTCTTGAGCTAGCTCAAGAAATTCATAAAAAGCGACCCTAGGGTCGCTTTTTTTGTTTGCGCGCTTCATACTGACCTTTATAATTGAACAGTTATATAGATTCACCTATTTCGCTGAGGCACGTTCACCATGAGCAAGATCCCTGTAAAGAACATCACCCCTGAAAAGAACCAACCCTTGTACGAGCAGGGAAAGATACAGGTTCGAGAGATTCACGGTTTATTTCAAAGAATTCGTTCGTATAGCTTATGGGGCTTGATGGCATTATTTTTTGCCACATCTTGGTTAAGCTGGGGGGGTCGACAAGCAATTTTATTTGATCTATCAGCACGCCAATTTCACTTCTTTGGCATCACCTTCTGGCCACAAGATTTTTTCTTACTATCTGGCTTATTGATTATTGCTGCTTACGGCTTATTCACCATTACCAATTTAGCTGGGCGCATTTGGTGTGGCTACACCTGCCCGCAATCATCTTGGTCTTTTGTTTTTATGTGGATCGAAGAAAAAACTGAAGGCTCACGTAACAAACGTATAAAAATGGATAAGGCTCCAATGAGCGTAGAGAAATTCCTACGTCGCGGTTCAAAGCATGTTTTATGGCTATTATTAGCGCTCGCAACCGGCCTCACATTTATTGGTTACTTCTCCCCTATTCGTGACCTTGTTCCTAACTTATTGAGCTTTAACTTGAACAGTTGGGAAATTTTCTGGATCGGATTTTTCACCTTAGCCACTTATCTCAATGCTGGCTGGTTACGTGAACAAGTTTGTATTCACATGTGCCCTTATGCACGCTTTCAATCAGTTATGTTCGATCAAGATACCTTGATTGTATCTTATGATGAAAAACGCGGCGAGGGTGAAAAAGGCCGTGGACCTCGCAAAAAAACAGCGGACTATAAAGCCGAAGGTTTAGGTGACTGCATCGATTGTTCGCTGTGCGTGCAAGTATGCCCAACCGGCATTGATATCCGCGATGGCTTACAATATCAATGTATTGGCTGCGCCCTGTGTATCGACGCTTGTGACTCCATAATGGACAAGATGGGATACGAGCCAGGTCTTGTTCGCTATACCACTGAGCACGCATTAGAGGGGAAAGAGACACACTTCATGCGCCCTCGCTTGATTGGTTATGCTCTGGTATTGATCATAATGTGCTTGGGAATGATTTATGCCGTCGTTTCACGTTCCGCCTTTGAACTCGACATTAGTCGCGACCGTGGTGCGCTATACCAGCTAACGCCTAATGATACGGTGCAGAATACCTATACGTTAGACATGATGAATATGACTCAGCACAAGCAGTCTTATGAAATTAAGATACTTGGGCTAAAAGGCCTAATTACAGATGCCCCTGAACGGGTCGTATTAAAAAGCAATGAACTGCGTTCTTTCCCGATCAATATTGAAATTGATCCCGAAAATTTAAACCGCAGTAAGACCACTATTGAGTTTGTAGTGACTGAACAAGACTCGCTAAACGAAGTTGCACGCGAAGAAACTCGATTTATTGCACCGATTAACTAGCCTTTCGGCACTAAAGCATACGCTTTACGTATCTATACTAGCCCCATCGCCGCCAAGTGGTTAAACTTGGCGGCTTCAATTTATCGACCTGCAATAATTTCTGAGAACACTATGAATTCCCCATTAAATAAATCTGATGAGACCTTCACTCCTTGGTACAAAGAACCTTGGATGTTATTAGTTGCTGGAGTTCCTTTTATCGCTGTTTGCTGGGGCATGGTAATTATTACCTTGGCGGTAACCGGCAAAGACTCATTAGTGAGCGACAGTTATTATAAAGATGGTATGGCGTACACTGAAAATAATACCTTCATTGATAAAGCAAAACGCTTACAAGTCAAAGCGGGGATGATTTATAACCAAGATGAAATACGCGTTACCATAAGCGGCTATCTTGATGAACAGCCAACCTTCCTGCTGTTACAATTGATTCATCCAACACTAGAAACAAAAGATGAGTCCATTATGCTGCAACAAATAGCCGATGGCAGCTACCTAGGTTTGAGCGAAAATAGTCACCTAGGCAAGCGTAAATTGTGGCTACAAAGCCCTGATCAAGAATGGATGCTAAAAGATGAAGCCTTGATTGAAAATGGCAAGCCACTGACCCTTACTCAATAATTACTCGTCCGTTAGTTATAAGTACTGAGACCTAACTCATGAGTCAAAACCTGTGTTTTCACTGTGGTGAGATTGCCCTTGAGGGCAATCGCTGGAATTTAGAAATTGATGGCGAAGCACAAATCATGTGCTGTCCTGCCTGTAAGGCCGTTGCAGAAACAATTATTGGCAGCGGCTTAAAAGATTATTACCGCCACCGCACCGCCCTACCCGAGATTTCGCCGCAGCAAAAACGCAGCGCTAATGACGATGTGCGTGAAGAGCTAAAGCTCTACGACGAACCCGCCATTCAGCAATCATTTGTCCAGCACTTCGACAACTCTCAATCGGAAAGCCAACAAACCGAAGTCGAAGCCATTTTAGTTATTTCTGGCATCAGTTGCGCCGCCTGCGCTTGGCTTATTGAGCACCGCCTGAATCAATTAGAGCATGTTATTTCAGTCAATCTCAACCTTACCAGCCACCGCCTAATGATTCGCTGGTTAGAAGGTGAGATAAACCTGTCTCAAATATTTGAAGAAATTCATCAACTGGGTTATCAAGCACACCCCTTCTCGGCGACCGAAGCAGAAGAACAAAGAATTAAAGAAAGCAAAACCGCTTTCCGCCGCTTAGCTGTCGCGGGTTTTGCTACCATGCAAGTCATGATGCTCTCAGTGCCTTTATATGTCGGAGCCATGCAAGGCATTCTTGCTCAATACGAAGTATTTTTACGCGCCGCCTCCATGCTCTTTGCGACGTTTGTCGTCATGTACAGCGCACGACCTTTTTTCAGTGCTGCCTTACGTGATTTAAGAACACAGCACCTCACAATGGACGTGCCTGTCTCCATCGCTATTTTATTAGCCTATTTCGCCAGTGTTTGGAGCACAGTAAACCAAGGCCCCGAAATCTATTTTGACTCAGTCTGTATGTTTACCTTCTTCCTGTTAACTGGCCGTTTCTTTGAGATGAGAGCACGCCACCGCATGACTCAAGCGGGCAATAACCTATTGGATTTAATGCCTTCAGCAGCGATTAAATCAGGCCCTGATGGCGATATTGTTATCTCGAGCAGCGACATTCAAGTGGGCGACCTGTTAATCATTAAACCAGGGCAGCAAATACCCGCTGACGGTATCGTTGAATCTGGTAAAAGTGCAGTCGATGAAGCAGCGCTGACTGGGGAATATTTACCCATTGATAAATCCCAAGGGGATCTGTTAATTGGTGGTACCTACAATATTGAAAGCCAATTAATGATGCGCGTTACCACAACCGGAGCCGATGCCGAGCTCAATACCATCATGCGCTTAATGGATCGCGCCCAACAAGAAAAACCCGCCATCGCTATTTTTGCAGACAAGGTTGCCTCACGATTTGTTGCCGCGGTATTGATTATTGCCAGTATCATTGCGATTAGCTGGTGGTTCATCGATCCTAGCCAAGCTTTTTGGATTACCTTAGCCGTTCTTGTTGTAACTTGCCCTTGTGCACTTTCTCTTGCAACACCAACCGCGCTAACCGCGGCGACAGCGTCTCTCAGAGAACAGGGTTTTTTGATCAGTAAAGGCCATGTTTTAGAAGGTTTAACTCAAATTGATCGCATCGTTTTTGATAAAACGGGCACCCTTACTCGGGGTGAGTTGAGCCTAGAGCAATCTTTACCGGCCTCAAATGAAGTTACTCTAACAGCTCAACAAGCACTGAAAATTGCAGCGACATTAGAGCAATACAGTAATCACCCTATTGCCCGCGCATTCAATTATGCCGGTCACTTTGATACCGATAATATTGAACAGGTTACTGGCCAAGGTGTCGAGGGACAATTACTTAATATCGAGGGCCACGAAGATACAAGCTACCGTATCGGTCGCGCTGATTTTGCTTTTCCTCAGCAAAACCTTAGCCCTCCTATTGATGATGATCGTCAGTGGTTATTATTGGCAAATAACAACCAGCCACTGTACTGGTTTGCACTATCAGATACCCTACGCCAAGGCGCAGGGGCAACAATAGCTCAGCTTAAAAACTGGGACATAAAAGTATCTATTTTAACCGGTGATCCAAGTTCACAAGTTGAGGCCGTCGCTACGGCGCTGAAAATTGATGACGTGCATAAAGGACTGAGTCCCGTTCAAAAGCTTGAGCTTGCTTCAGCATGGCAACAACTGGGCGAACGCTTAATGATGGTCGGTGACGGCATTAACGATGTACCGACCCTAGCCCGAGCGGATGTTGCTATTGCTATTGGCCAAGCCAGCGACTTAACCAAAACGAATGCTGATGCAGTGATCACTAATAACAGCCTTACAACCCTATTGCAGGCGATTAGAAAAGGAAAGAAATCAACACGGATTATTCGCCAAAACATTTATTGGGCGTTATTGTATAATCTATTAGCACTTCCTCTCGCAGCGACAGGGTTTATACCGCCTTGGGCTGCGGCGATTGGAATGTCGTTGAGCTCGTTAATCGTGGTGGGAAATGCGCTACGCTTACTTTCTAGCGATAAACAGCTTGTTAGCCTTTAATTACGCAAATAGAAGATTCTATGGATATTATTTACATTCTCATTCCGCTTTCAATATTGTTAATCGGTGTCGCCGTCAGCGTATTATTTTGGGCGATTAAAAGCGGTCAATTTGATGATATGGATTCCCCTGCTCATAAAATCCTTTTTGATGATGACGACCAACTGAAAAAATGATCGAACCGCTATCATTAGTTACGGCCGTACTACTAGGTCTTATGGGTGCCAGTCATTGCTTAGTCATGTGCGGTGGCATCGCTGCAGCGGCTAGTAGCTCTGGTCCAGGTAAAACTGATTACTCCTTTCTCTTATTGTTTAATTTAGGCCGCATTCTTAGCTATTCCTGCGCAGGTCTTATCGTCTCGCTTTTAGGCCTATGGTTAGCCGATAGCCATCAGCTTGCTCAGCAGGGTTTAAGAAGTATTTCCGGTGTACTGCTCATTTTAATGGGATTTTATATTGCTCGCTGGTGGATGGTACTGACTCGGCTAGAATCTGCGGGACAATTCTTATGGCGCTACCTGCAACCCTTAACCCGCAAACTCATTCCTATTCGCACTCGCCCTCAAGCCTTGGCGCTCGGCATTTTATGGGGTTGGCTGCCTTGCGGCCTAATCTATAGCACACTTGCTTGGGTAGCAGCTAATGCTCAACCTGGAATGGGCGCACTAACCATGTTTTGCTTTGGTTTAGGTACCTTGCCTGGAATTCTAGCCGCTGGGGTATTTGCTCGCCAGATCAGTAACGTTGTCCAGCATAAACACTTCCGTCAAGTGGCTGGAATACTCCTGATGCTATATGGCAGCTGGACTATCTTGGCGATTTTGTGAAAACAGGGTAAAGACCTCATAACGCATGTTGACAATTTGATCCATGATACTCATCATGTCGTAAAATTATCTCCCTGTATTTTCTAAGTTTGTGAGAATATTATGCCAACGACAGCTCCTACGATGAAAATCAGCCGTGGTGCTCAACCACACTGCCAGACTTGTGCGTTAAACTCTCTATGCCTTCCTTTATCGCTAAATGATAACGATATGGATAAGCTAGACGATATTATTCGTCGCGGCCGCCCGATTCAGAAAGGTGCAATCCTTTTTCAACAAGGTGAACCTTTCCAGTCTGTGTACGCAGTGCGTACAGGAGCTTTAAAGACTTATACCTTGGCATCTGGTGGCGAAGAACAAATTACCGGCTTCCACCTCGCTAGCGAGCTTATCGGCCTATCCGGTTATGACAGCGGTACATACCCTTTAACCGCAAAAGCATTAGAAACGACAACTGTTTGCGAAATTCCAATTTCACAGCTTGACCAGTTATCCGATGAGATGCCTGAATTACGCCGCCAGCTAATGCGTAATATGAGTGGGGAAATTCGTCACGATCAAAACATGATGATGCTGTTAAGTAAGAAAAATGCTGAAGAACGTATTGCCTCTTTTCTTGTAGACGTTTCTGAACGCTTTGTACGTCGTGGTTTTTCTCATACTCAGTTCCGCCTATCAATGTCTCGTGTTGATATTAGTAACTATCTAGGCCTTGCGGTAGAAACAGTCAGCCGAGTTTTTACTCGTTTCCAAAAGAATGAGCTGATAGCAACTCAGGGGAAAGAAATCACCTTGCTAGACGCTAAAACTTTATATGCAATGGCAGGCTGCGCTGAAGAAGAACGTCAAGATTGTAGCCATAAAGAAGCATAATGACTTCTTAGTGAAACTAAGCGGCTAATACTGACGTATTATTGCCGTTTAGTTTACTTCTGCACCCTCCCTATTTTCACCCGAAATAATCCATCCTTCTCGCCTAGAGCGCCTTTGAATTCGACATTTCATACTGTCAATAGCATTTATCGCCATTTATTAACTTTTTTCGCATAATAATTAGACAAGTCGTTCACCTATGATCTAAGGTTTAGAGACAGTGGGCCATTGGCCCGATTCCTGCTTTTACTAAGGAAGACACTGGTTAATGGAGAAACACATGGGTATTTGCGCAAAAGAGCTTCGTCAATGGGTAGTTAAGCCCACGCTAAAGCGCTTAGGGGTATATAGCAAAGCTGCAGAGAACCTATTAATGGCCACTGCTGCACAAGAGTCTGGCTTAGGATCTCACTTAAAACCAGCCGGTCAAAGAGCCCTAGGCATCTATCAAATTCATAGTTTATCTCACCGCCATATTTGGGATGATCATTTAGCGCTGCATAGTGATCTGGCAAGTCTTGTTCGAGGGCTAGCAAGCCAGCAGGATTTTCTATCTCAACCACACGCTGAATTAGCGACCAATCTTTCTTATGCAACCGCCATTGCTTGGTTTATGTATGCCCGCCATGACAGTTTTCGCCTACCTAAATACGATGATGTGGATGCTTTAGCGAAAGTCTGGAAGCGTTTTTATCATCCCAAAAGCAAATCAACGATTGATGACTTCAGTAACAATTTTAGTCGCTATATAGCCGAACAAGAAATTGCCGCTTAAACCCATTTTTTTGAGAAGCTTAAGACTTACGTACAAACAGCGATTCAACACTAGTCTCTCAGCTCCAATTCTGCTATAAGTCCTGCTTTCTGCGCTATCACATCATTTTGATAAGGCATTTTGGAGTAGGCATGTCGCAAATCTCGTCAGATAAATCAACATTAATCGATTCGCTGGATTCAACCCAGCGTCATGAATTTAATAAACTCAATAAACGACTTCACCGCAATGTTGGTAAAGCAATTGAAGATTATCAAATGATTGAAGATGGCGATAAAATCATGGTTTGCCTCTCTGGTGGCAAAGATTCTTATGCCATGCTCGACATTTTAATAAGCCTGAAGAGAAAAGCGCCTATTCACTTTGATATTGTTGCGGTCAATATGGATCAGAAACAACCCGGCTTTCCTGAACATATCTTGCCAGCATATTTAGAGACTTTGGGTATCGACTTTCACATTCTCGAAAAAGACACCTACAGTATTGTGAAAGAAAAGGTACCAGAAGGTAAAACAACCTGCGCCCTATGCTCACGTCTACGCCGAGGCAGCCTCTATGGCTATGCAGAAAGCATTGGCGCCAATAAGATAGCGCTAGGCCACCATCGTGATGATATCGTTGAAACACTGTTCTTAAACATGTTCTACGGCGCTAAGCTTAAGTCAATGCCACCGAAGTTATTGAGTGACGATAAGAAAAATATTGTTATTCGTCCTTTGGCATACTGTAAAGAAACCGACATCGCTGAATTCGCTCGCTTCAAAGAATTCCCAATCATTCCTTGTAACCTTTGTGGTTCACAGGAAAACTTACAGCGTCAAAATATTAAGAAGATGTTAAACGATTGGGAGCTAGAACAACCCGGTCGTAGTGAGAATATTTTCCGTTCCATCGCCAACATTGCACCATCACAATTGGCTGATAACGAGTTATTCGATTTTAAGAGCTTGCAACAGCAGCAGCAAAAATCACACTTAGGCGAACGCTTGCCTTTGTTTAATATTGAAAGCAACGAACCTGATGTAGAAGATGATACCGTAATAGAAATAGCGCCATCATCATTAGAGACTGCTGTTCAGGATTTTCAACCATAGACCAAAATTAGCTCTATTTTGATTAAAGTACACTAATTCCGTTTAATACCTCCATCTATTAACCGTGTCATATGAACCTCATATTCCCCCGGCCCCATTAGATAAAGAGTTAAACGGAAGCGTCTCTCATCTATGATGTTCTCCATAAGGGTTTCAATAGAACATGCACCTGCCATTAGCCGTCCCTCTGGTACTTTAAAGCGAAAATACTGGTCGTTATTAATCTCTTTAATTCCAATCGTTGATAGAGGCGCCTCTGACGTACCAGCAATCCCTTCCCTTAACCATTGAACATATAAACGATGGGCACCGCCTTCTTCTATTTGCATTAAGCGAATTGTGCCTTTCGTAGTTGCAGAACGCCAAGGACAGATTTTCTTTACCTGCAGAATATTCGGAGACATTTTGTACATTTCTTTAACCCACATATCTTCTGCATAAACATTAGCAGCAAATATACTGGTAAATAAGATTGTTGTAAGTGGAGTTAAGATCATCGATATGACGTCACGATACTGCATGTAGGCACCAAACAATTTACTAGATATCTTAATATTAGCAGCTAAATTCGAATTCACAGGCCATGATATGATTGCCATTGAATTAATGCTTGGTCATAAAAGACAACCCTCTACCCTACCTTACTTTTCTAATCAATATCCGTTAACTATCAAATTTCAAAACAGACGGAGCAACGTACCAGGTCTTCTTATCCCAAACCGGCTTTTCATAATGAATACCAATAATACAATAGTTTACATCGCCTTTTGGTAGATGAACCACGACCTCATCGTCTAACCGCTTACCCAATAATCCACGTGCAAGAGGCGCATCCACACTAATATAATCATTAGGCAGATCGATCTCATCTTCACCGACTATCCGATAACGGTATAACCCCTCTTCATCGTCCTCTAACTCAATCCAGGCACCAAAATAAATTCGCTCTACATCAATCGGTGGCCGATCCACGACTTCACATATTTCTAAGCGCTTGCGCAAAAATCGTACTCGACGGTCGATCTCTCTTAATCTTTTCTTCCCATAAATATACTCAGCATTCTCAGAGCGATCTCCAAGCTTTGCAGCATCAGATACTTGCTGGGTCACTACCGGACGATCTTTACGCCATAGAAAATCCAGCTCGTCATGTATTTGCTGTTCTCCTCGCGGAGTCACTAAGTGCGCTCTTCTGGGCAGTGGCTTCTTTTCTTTATTTTCGCTCATATCAAATTTTGTCGTATACTTAATTTACATCAGTAAAACTACTATAACTTAGTCCATTGTGAGTGTGTAGAGACAAAGGACACAGAGGCCTAGCCTTCAATAAGGAACGATCATCAACCAGCCTTGCCAGTCAGTAGAAAATAATAATAACGAGGAGCAAATAACTGAACTGCTCGATGTTCTCGAACTTTTATTAGAAGAAACCCCTGAAGGTTTTTCTGAACATCAGCTTTTAACCTTGCTACAAAAACCACCTCACTTATTTTTTTCCGCTGGTGCTTTACGTGATCCATTGGTTTTATTTCAAAGTCATTTCCTATTGTTTCATTGCCTCTATTTATTGCGGCAAAAATGGCAAAGAGATCAATATTCAAACTTAGAAATAAGCGCTCTAGAAATTAAAAAAACAGCATTTGTTCACCCGTCTGCTGCTTACGAACACATTCAAATTGATCAGCACATAAAAGACAAAGTTGTATTTCAATCAGATTCGTTAGCACAATATTATTTAGATTGGTCACATTTTTCCTCTACCACCAGCGATGATGTAGACAATTTGCTGAATCGTTTTTGGAAAAAAATGTGGATTCCTCAACAAGAGGAAGAAGTTCAACAAGCCCTTTTGCTTATGGAACTTGAGACCCCCATTCCATTGACCGAATTAAAACTGCAATACCGACGATTAGCGCAACGCTATCATCCCGATAAAGGTGGTGACAGTGAACATTTCAAAAAGATTTGCCAAGCGTTTCACCAATTGAAACAATGTGCCCGCTAATTTAATTTGAATAAAACTTATCGAGTGAAGCTAACTATGTTTTCCCGCTTAATTAATATCGCCTTACCATTTATTATAATGTTAATGAGTAATACCACTCACTCTCTCGTGGTTTTGCAATACCACCATGTTGATGAAAACAGCCCTGCCTCCACCTCAGTGAGCCCTAAAATGTTCTTACAACATATGCAACTGATTGAGGATCTAGGTCTAGAAGTTGTCGATTTAGAAATGGCCAGCCGACAGTTATTATCAAATCAAGCAAAAACTCCCAAGTCTAAAATTGAAGACAAGCCACAGGTGGCAATCAGTTTTGACGATGCTTATTATTCAATAATTGCTAATGCCTATCCTGAATTAAAACGCCGTAACTGGCCTTTTACTATTTTCGTTAATACACAAGCGGTGAACGAAAAGAACAGAGGAATTATGAGCTGGCCTCAAATAAAACAACTGGTTGATGCTGGGGTAAGTATTGCAAATCATTCAGTCACCCACGCGCATCTACCCACTGTTCCAGCAGGTTTGTCGTTAAATGAATGGCTTGACCAAGAAGTATTAAACGCGCAACAAGAACTGCAACAGCGACTAGGAAACGTTGGCAATATGTTAGCGTACCCTTATGGGGAGTTTACTCTGGCAATGATTCCGTGGTTAGAAAAACATGACATGTTAGCGTTTGGTCAGCAGTCTGGTCCCATTGGTGCTTTCAGTCATCCGCAGGCTTTATCTCGCTTCCCTGCTTCTGGTATTTATTCAAATGTGAGCAGTTTAAAGACAAAGTTATTGAGTTTAGCTTTACCCCTTGATAAATCTCAACTGCAAAACCCTATTCTTGAAGCGGCTAACAACCCGCCTGACTTAAATCTCGTATTATTAGAAAGCGATTATAATCCTAAAAACTTACAGTGTTTTGCAAGCCAACAAGGAGCCATCAAAACCGAGGTTAGTATTATTAATTCTGAGCGCCTATTAACGACTCAGGCGAACATACCTTTCAAAAGTAAGCGAGCTCGTTATAACTGCACAGTTATGAGTTCTCAAAAAGGTCGCTTCTACTGGTATTCACAACCTTGGCAGATGTACTAGCGATTGTGGTAATAAATAACCAAAATCAGTATTGATGACCCTGCTTCTCAAAACGCTTTAAACGAATTTCCGTCTCTTTATAATTAGGCAATTTATCAGCCATTAATCGATAGAAATTCGAACTATGGTCGAAATAGTGGCTATGGCAGAGTTCATGGACAACTACCATTTCTATGATATCGGGGGTCATTTCAATCAATTTCAAGCTCAAGTTGATATAACCCTTACTCGATAAAGAACCCCAGCGGCTGCGCATTTTTTTCACCCGCAGTACCGGACGTGAAATTAACGCCCCTTGTGAAAAATGCGGCCACCATTGATCAATTAATTGCTGAAATATTTCTTTGGCTTGTGCGCGCTGCCAGCTCTCAATTTTGGCAAGTAGGTTTTCCTCAGACCAAGATTGCGGGTAATAACACGTATCTTCTATCAATACAGGCTGACGACTTTTTTGCGTACTCTGCTGAAATTGATATTGCTCACCCAGGTAATGCATTTTCTCACGCAGGGCTTGTTGAGTATCATCAAACTGCTCTAATCGTTTCTCAAGCCATTCAGTATGCAACGATAAGAAAGCCAACAGTTCCTTTTTTGGACAGCGTAACGGTATCTTAACCTCGACCTCACCCTTGGCATTTATTCCAAGACGCAACGATTTTCGCTTCATTGCATGTATCGTCACCGCAACTTCACGGCTTTGAAGCTTAATTGTCGTTTGATGAATGGCTTTTTGACCAACCGATTGCCTCACTGGACTCATCTTCTTTGTCTATTCCTGATATAATTAGGCTAATTATTGGAGAGTATTGTATGTCTGACTTGTTATCGATCCCAGCTTTAGATGAAGATGAATTAGAACTTCTTGGCCAAATGCTTGAAGATGAGCTTGAGCGTCAGGATTCATTTGATTTTTTTGAAGCCCATGGTCTTATTACCGCCATAAAAACAGGCCCCGCCGAACTTGAATGGGCTCAAATCTATGACATTATATTCCCTGAAAAAACCTCATTTACTGACGTGCAGTTAGAACGTGTACAACGTTTATTAAGAAAATTAGGTTTCGAAATTCAAGCTTGGCTGGATTATGGCGAAGACTTCCCTATTCCATGTGACTTGACACTACAAGTAGAAGACGATGATGAAGAAGGCGCAGCGCTAGAAGCTTGGACTGCTGGTTTTATGGCGGGTGTACTGCTAAACGAAACCGAATGGTACGCGAAAAATGAAGATCAGGTAGCTGAGTGGATATTCCCAGTCATGTACGCTTCAGGTCTTTTTGCAGAAGAAGCCGAAATGGCTGAAATTGATGAAGATGGTGATTTGTCAGATCAGATGTGTACTAATATTCCCCCTGCTGTAATTGAAATGTTCTTACATTTCCACGCCAGTAAAGGTTAAACGAAAATTAAAGTCCTGCCGCCTAGGCTCTTAAATACAGCCTAGGCTCTCAAGCTCTCAAAACACAGCCAAGTCCTTATATACAGACTAAGTACTAGTCATTTGTATAAACATAAACAACGTCAATACATCGCCCATCATCACTAAAACTCATACTGTCACTCAATTGTCTCACTAGCGATAATCCGCGGCCGTGTTTCTCTTCCGAAGTACTCTCAGTGACTTTTTCAAAATCAAAGCCTGCTCCACTATCTTGCACATGAAATAGTAGCTGTCCTCCACTGGACTTTAATTGATGCGTTATTTGAATGTTTATTTGGCCATCAGTATAGGATTTTAGCCGCTTCTCTCGCTCAGCATAATATCCAATATAACCATCAGGCTCATCCTTCAAGCTAGAATGAAGCTCTAATAACCCATGTTCTAATGCGTTATTAAAAAGCTCTACTAACAACAGAACCAATGCGGGTTTATGGCTATACAAGCCCGTTGCCTCACTCACCATATCCACTACTTGAGATACTGGACTTCCTGATCTAAGTTCAGGCATGCCTAATTTCAGAGTTATTTGCCATGGAATAGCCGCACGTAAACTTTCATAAGCCTCTTGACCGGAAGCCTTGTCTTTACCTTTTTTGAAAGTGATCTTGCCGGTATTAACACATACGAGGCTAATGTCGTCATCCTGAGTCGAGACTCCTACCTCATGCCCAGTAAAGCGGTGCAACCCTTTACGCACCTTTTCAATATCACACATTGAACGCTGCAAAGCGGCTTCAAACCGCTGACGCCCAAACAATTCCCCGCGATCATTGCTGGCTTCTAAAATACCGTCGGTATAAAAAATTATTTTGTTGTTTTCCTGCAAATTAAATTCAACACATTCCGTATTAAATTCTTCATCCTCTAAAATACCTAAAGGCATATGCAAGGATGATATCCGCTCTTGAACCTCATGCTTATCATCGATAATTAGGCTATCGTGTAAACCACCCGACCATAAACGCATCTTATTGCCCGCAGCATTAAACTCTGCAATAACCGCCGCACAAAACATGTAATCAGGTAAAAATTCACCCAAAGTCCGATTCATTTCTCTGGCCAAGTCGCCCACAGATAATTGTTTTAAAACTAGTGAATGAAAAAGTTGTGATAGCGGAAGGCTGCCCAACGCTGCAGGCAAGCCATGACCGGTAAAGTCTCCCAACATTACGTAGACCCCACCAGCAGGAGACTTCGCAATTAAAAGCACATCCCCATTGAACTGAGACGCACTGGAAATATAAGTCTGAATATTTTCACAATTTTGATAATTAACTTGGGTTGCATGATCAAATACATGCTGAGCCATCTCTTGCTCTTGAATTAGCCGAGTATGTAAATAGGTGAGTTCTTCATGTTGTTTCTGAGCTTTTCTATGAAGGTCGATGGTGCGGATATGAGCGGCTATTTTAGCGTTGAACATGATCTGATTAAAAGGCCGCACCAAATAGTCATCACCAAACTCTAAACAACGGACTAAAGCATCTTCATCCTGCAAAGCAGTAATAAAAATAATAGGGACAAAATAATCCCCTATTTTATCTTTCAGCTGTTTTGCCGCGACATAGCCATCGATCCCAGGCATGACCACATCCATAAAGATCAGATCAGCCCCATGATTATCATACGCCTGCAGAGCCTGCTCAGCATCGCCACACGTAATCGGCACATGACCATGAACCTCGACTAAGTGGGATAGTAAAAGACGATTTGCTTCTAAATCATCAACGATTAAAATTCGCACAATCAATCAACTTTAAAGAAATGATCGAGTCTTGCGGCTAATAAAGCATCTCGGATGTGCGGTCGACAATTCTGAAGTTCAATACAGCCACTATCCATCTTTAATTCTTTCTTTAGAGTCAATAGCAAGCCCATACCAGAACTATCCATGTGCTCTGAACGGGTGAGATCGATAATGATTTTCTCAATAGGTTGAGTAATATCTAAGGTATAAGCATTACGAAAATCTTGTAGAATTGAAAAATCAAACCTTCCCGAAATTCCGATTTCTAATAAATTACCTTTCTGAGTACTGCTAACAACTGTAGACATACTTATAACTCCTAACTATATGTCTATCAGTGTAGATGCTATCCTGCGGCTTACCTGTTTAAAAACCCTATCCAGCCAAAATAGTAAAAAAGAGTCATGCTCGCCTAGCTTTCAGTATCTGCAAGCCAAACCTCAACCCGGCGGTTTTTGAAACGCCCAGCATCTCGTTCGTTAGAGGCAACAGGCAGCTGACCTCCATAACCGTAGGAGAACTTAGGATAGATCCCCTCTTTCACTAATTCACGTCGAACCGCCATCGCTCTTAACTTAGACAATAACTGAGCACGCTGTGGCGACTTCTTCTGATCTCCAAAACCGATTAAGGTTAGTTTCTTATCAGGATAACTCGCTATAAACTGAGTTAAGCGTTCAATGTCTCTTAAGGCTCGATTATCCAATCGAGCACTTCCTTCCTTAAATCGAAAGTTAACCGTTAAACGTTTACCTGATGGGGTCATTTGTTGAAAATCTGAGGGCAGGTCGGCATAGGTTATAGGGCTGACAGATTTAACTTGTTGAGCGATAAAACCATTATCAGCTACCGTATTCTGCCCGCTCATTCCCTCTACAAAGGCAATAAATTCATTTACATAAGAATTCTTAAGCTCCCCACCGGTATAGAAATATAAACGCCTTGAAAGCGCATAGTCTTCGGTCGAAATACTCAGTTTATTAGGCTTCAATGCCTTGCTAAAACCATCTGATACCGCAATCAGCTTCGCTCGTCGAACCGAAGGTAACCCTACAAAACCGATACTATTAATATCACTACTGACCTCATCCGATAACTCATCATTTGCTTCAAAACGCTTTGCGCTAGCATTCAATGAGTATTGCTTACCTAACACCATGCGTTTAAAACTATCCCAGGTTCCAGATCGATCATCACGGCTGTAAAGATTAATACTACCGATACGCCCACCGAGCTGCGACCAATTATCAATTTCACCCGAAAATATTTGGCCGATTTGCTGCACGCTTAATTGCTGAATTGGATTTTGAGGATGAATGATAATGGCTAAGCCATCGATACCAATAATGTGTTCAAAGCGCTTATCGGTTAAATCTCCAATATCAGCCAAGGATTTAACTTCTTTAGCTTTTGCTGGACGGGATGCCGCAGCGATGTCCGCCAACCCCGTTTTTAAACCTTCGAATCCAGTCCCACTACCATGCGCGGCGATATTAACCGAAATAACGTTCTGCAGATTACCCATTTTAGCTTCAATGCGGCTTTCATTTAGGCCGCTCGAAATTTGCTCAATGTCTGTAGCGCCTTTGGATAATAAATAAGATTTTACAAGCTCAGGAGCAAGCCTAGCGCCAATGGTATTAGACCCATGAATAGTAAATAGAGGTTCAGCTAAAGCCGAGGTAAGAAACAAACAATTAAATAATAGAAAAACGAACGCGGAAGGAAAACGACAAACCAAAAACAAATTACGCATACAGTACTGCACCATCAAATGATTATGATGGCGCACGTTACGGTAAAATTATGACACTTTTATGACAGAGACCTTATCACTTAAGAATGGATCGTTATTGAACATTCTTAATCAAAGGTAATATAGCCGTCGTATACTTTTCCTTCTTCAGCATTTTAGCCATATTACTCATTGTATTATAAGGAGTATCAACCACAACGCTGTTAGCTAACCAATCTGGCAAGCTGCCACCTGGATTAGCGTGAACCTGATAAGTCACCAGTATTTGACCCGCTTCTTTTGGTTCAAATAACCAGAAACCTTTCATCTGAGGAATACGAACATAATCATCATCTTCAGGAATAAGATCATCAACAACACTGATATCGACTTTCAAAACCAAAGACTCTGGATCTTGACTCATTACTGATTTGACCACAGCATCACGATCACTTACTGGCCAAGGTGCGCCATTGATAAAATAAACGACAGCCGTTAATGGATCGATTTGCTCTATCACTTCAAATTTTTCACACTGATGCATCCACTTAGGTGCAGATTGACCATCTAATAATAACGCAGCAATGGTACTCATTTGAGTTTCAATCAGCATCTCACCTTTAAACTCACTTAGATTTGAACCTGCAACCTCACGAGTAAAAATTTTAAGATTAATGTCTTTCTCTTCTTCCTCTAATTCCCAAGCAGAGGTTTCAGCGTAAGCAGAAAATGAAAAGACCGATGACAGCAGTAAGACGATAAATAGACGCATGGATGCGATTCCAAATAATTTTTATAGTTAACGCACTTTACCTGCTCTTTTCGCGCTTAGATAGGTGCATTTTAGCCAGCTTAGTGGGAGCAAATGACCTGTTTTATGAACCACCTTGGCAATTCGGCGAAACTCCACTCGCACGACCTGCTTTAACCCAATCTTCGAGGGTGAATAAATGCAACGCAATGGCATGCACTTCTCCTGCTAATTCATCGGCTAATATTTTATAAACCATTTGATGGCGCGCGACAGGTCGCTTACCTTCAAACTGAGCACTGACTAAGGTGACATTGAAGTGTGAGTTCGCCGCTGGGCCAGCGTGCATGTGGCTTTCATTCAAAATAATCAATTCTTGAGGTGCAAATTCCTGCTCAAGTTTGTTACGAATTATCTGTTCCATTGTCATCCCCTGTATATTTGTCATAACGTATTTCTCATAAATAGTGCTGCCTCTTTATGACGGCTCAGATATACTAGCGCCATCATATTGCACGTCGAGTAAAACTCGGTATTGTAAACGTATTAAATCTCAAAACGGACCTTATACTATGCAAGCGCCAGAGCTGACCAATACCCAAGCCCTCATTAATCGCTATTATACCGAAGAGAAGGCTAAAAAAGCGCAAGCTTTAACGCGCGCTACGTTAAATTTGCAATTAGATGCAAATGATTTGGCCATGTTAAGCGTTATTGCTAAACGTTTTGGTAAATCCCGTGATGATTTAGCCAAAGATATATTGAGTAATGCTCTGATTGACTTATTGACTCAGCTTGAGCCAGGCGAACGTAAGCTTATTGCACGTGATGCTGATGAAATGGGTAACTCCATGTCTCGCGAAATCGCTGAAGAAAATGGACTAAAAGACGTTGATCATAAGCCAAATGTTTGGACTGGTCATGAACGCAACATCGCTAAAATCGAAAAGAAGCGTGCTAAAGAACTAGAAGATGCTCTTAAAAAGGAAAAGCTGGCTCAAAAGGCAGCAAACTTTAAAGAAGAAGTGAATACTAGCAATGAAGCACTAGCGATAGAATCAGAAGCTCAAGCATCTGAAGTGCAGGAAGCGGAAATTAGTGCTTCTGATTCAATGGTTACAGAAGACACTCAGATCCTAGAAACAGAGTCCCTAGAAACAGAAGATTCTATAGAAGCAGCAACTGAAGAAGCCGAAATAGAATCGACAGAAGCAGAAGAGTCTGAAGATACCGTTAGCGAAGAACAAGAGTCTACATTCGCTTAATCGTTATCGACTATCGTAACGACTGAAGCCTAATACCTAGTACCTTTCTTAGGGTATTAGGCTATCGGTTATTAGGCTATTTACCACCCAACATAGACAAGTTAGCCTATTCCATAGGCCTACTCCTCAATTAGATTTACTGGAAAAACATTTTTATGGCCATTAACTGGTTCCCTGGGCACATGAACAGAGCCCGCAACCAAATCGAAGAAGCAATGCCTGATATCGATTTGATTGTTGAAGTTTTGGACTCTCGCCTACCTTACTCCAGTACCAATCCTCTCGTTGATGAACTACGAGTTGGCAAGCCTTGCATCAAAGTACTTAACAAAGACGATTTATCTGATCCTAAGATCACTAAGTTGTGGATTAAGCATTTTGAGCAACAAGAAAATACTCACGCCATTGCGCTAGTGGCTGAAGAACATAAGCAAAGCCAAAAGCTTATTCAGATGATTAAGACCATCGTCAATCAAAGTGACGATAAAAAAACCAACATCCGCGTCATGATCATGGGCATTCCCAACGTTGGTAAATCAACCCTAATCAACTCCTTGGCAGGACGCTATATTGCGAATACTGGCGATGAGCCTGCAGTAACCAAGCGCCAACAGATGATTGACCTGAAAAACGGTGTGGTATTAAGCGATACACCAGGAATTTTATGGCCTAAGTTTGAAAACTTTCATAGTGGTTATCGCTTAGCCACCAGTGGCGCTATTAAAAATACCGCGATGGAATATGAAGACGTTGCCATGTACGCACTTGAGTACCTTGCCAAAGCGTATCCTGAAGCGTTAAAAGCTCGTTATAAGCTGGACGTTCTACCAACATCAGGCGATAGCCTGCTTGATATGGTTGCCCGTAAGCGCGGTTGCATTCGTAGCGGCGGCAAAGTTGATTTACACAAGGCCGGCGAGATCGTATTACACGACTTCCGCTCCAGTAAAATCGGCTTACTCAGTTTAGAAACCCCAGAAATGATGATTGCTGAAGAAATCCAAGCTGAAGAACTGCGCTTAGCGAAAGAAGAAGCAAAAGCGGAAAGAAAACGCCAAGCTCTTAAAGGAAAGCGCTTCCAAACACCTAAAAAAGAAAGACCTACAAATAAGTAATTTCTAAACTAGCGTATCTAAAGAAAAAAGATACATTATTTGGCCGTATGACCCCGCGTCATATTGCCAAATAATGATCGCAGCATAAGCATGAGTTCATATTGAAATTAAGTAAGCGATTAACAGCAATAGAAGCATTGATCACAACAGACTATACCCACATTTGGGATACCTGCTGCGACCACGGCCATTTAGGCGCAAGCTTAATAGCACACCAACAAGCCCCCAATATTCACCTAGTTGATATTGTGCCAGACCTGATCGCTCAACTTGATACAAGATTAACGCGCCTATTCGCTAATCCTTATTCCTCTCAGCAACTTGCACCCTCTCAACAACTTGCATCTACTCACTGGCAAACTCACTGCTTGGATATTTCAAAGCTACCGTTGCAGCAATACCCAGGAAGGCATCTAATTATTATCGCCGGCATTGGCGGTGATTTAATGATTCAGTGCATGCGACAAATCATAAGTGATAACCCTGCACTAGAGATCGACTTCATACTCTGCCCTGTTCGTCATCTGCATACCCTAAGACAGCAACTCATAGAGTTAAATATGTCTTTAGAGAAAGAAGTATTGGTCAAAGAAAATAAAATATTCTACGAAATCCTTCTACTCTCCACAGCCTCAGTTTCTAGCTCTCTATCTGACTCTCTGCCTAGCAAACAGCCAAAGCCATTAAAACCGGTAAGCCCTATCGGCGAAGCTATTTGGCAAGGTAAAACAGATAAAGAGAAAAATGAAGCGCAAGAATATCTCGACATAAAAATTCAGCATTACTTAAAAATGCAACGTGGGGTAAATAATCCAGAAGTGAATAAAATTATCCAAGCCTATCAAGACATGACGATTGAAACATCATCGTAGAATCAAAAAGGTAACTGATCAGCAGGTTTTAAAAACGCCCCATGATTGGGGATTTATTCCACAAAACGGCGTAAATACTTCCCTGTAGCCTTAGTTCGGCTCCCTGCCTCGCATATTTGCTCCACAAACACCCAACAATGGATCTAATTCTGTCTTAACTTTAATGACCTGATCAGTCACTCAAAATGATAGAACCGACCAGTTAATCAATTTTTCTAAATTGTAGAAGCTCAATACCTGCGGAATCGAATAAACGCAGCTTTAAATTCTTTAGCAGATAACCAGAGACTTTATTCATCTGCTGATTAAATCGATCGGGTAATACCATCGGGTGGCAAAACATACGCGTACTCCCCATGGGGCCAAAAGTAATTTTCTTATCATCAAGATACTTAATGCTAGCAAAATAGCTGTTGCAGCCATCGTTACCCATCACTCGCATATCTTGCAGTTGAATTTCTAACTGTGGTCTTCTATCACCATCAGCAAGTACTAAGGTCTCTTCTTGAATACTTTCTAGCGCCCAAATATCATTCAGCCTCAACTTAGCATTTACTGAATTTTGTTTCTCTGAGGTATTAGTCTCTGAGGTATTTGTCTCTAAAAGCCGAGTTTCCGATACGGTCGTTAACGAACAGCCTGAGGTCAAAGCCAGCATGACAATAACTAAAAACTTAGATATAAACTTAAATACAAACATAGATATTCCCCTATTAAAAAGGGAAGCCATTGGGCTTCCCTTTTTATGTTACAAAGCCAACCCTAATACGCTCTATTCAGCTGCAAGCGCCATCGCGGCCATTTTCATAGTACTTTCAAAAGAGGCTGCACCAGCAATGAATAAACCATTGTGGCAGAACATTGCATCTTCAATTTGAGTGACTTCTTGAAGCTCTTTATTCGACAATCCAGCCCATGGCTTAGGCAATGATTTTCTATCTTCAAATGAACCCGGTTCAACCGGTACTGTTTGAATTCTCCAGTCGCCAGAATTCGATGGATAAACCATATACAAAGCGTCTGTAGACAAAGCATGAACCGTTCTTTTCCACGGCGTATATTGCTCTAAAACAATCAATCGTGGGTCTTCAGCATCTTCAATCGCTTTAGCAACAATCGCTTTCGCACTAATACCACCACTAGCAGAAGCGATGAATCGAGTGAGTATACGCGACGCAAATTCAACCGCTTCATCAAAGCACGTATCGAAGTGGCTCTCTTCTTGCCAAGTTGGGTTAAACATTGAGATAGACTGACTAAGGCTAATGCCTTCAGAAACACCCTTAACATAACCACAATCGATAGCATCAATGGTAGATACAAGACCAGAATCAACAGAGTTTGCAATGTCTTGGTTTCCTCCACAAATCTCTAGGCCGTACTTCTGCCAAACAAGACCGAATGAAGAATAAGGAATACCATTCTCACGCTCACCGGCGCCACCGCGTTGGTGATGATCAAAACGCCCTGTTTCTGGGTCATAGATACCACCCACATCAATCACAATATCAGCCTGGCCAATAACTTCTAAATCACGTGTACGAACGAGATTAAAAGTAGGAAATACATTTTTAAGCGCAGCAATACTGAAAACATCATCGGCATGAAAATTACCGTTATGCGTTGCTATCGTAAAATCAGTCATGGGAGTTGTATCACTATAAAAATTAATAAAATATTTGGGTGAATTTTATAGCAAGACCGCTAACAAAAATAGCGGCTTCACAATACTTTCACGCCCTTAGGATTCTCGTCAGCGCTACAGAATACCTGCTTTCACAGCGCGTAGTTGATGCAGCTTCTTATAGCTTTCAATCAATCGTAAATGCTTATCTAAACCTTCTAGCTTCATACTGGTTTTAGTCAAACCGAAGAACTTAACCTCTCCTGTTATCGAGCCAACCACATTCGCCATAACCTCTTCACCGAACATTCTACTGAAGTTAACACTGTAATGCTCAAGTTCTAAATCGTCATCCAACGTCACTTCAAGTACCGCGTGCATAGCCTGATAGAACAAACCACGTGCGACGGTATTGTCGTTATACTGCAAGTACATCTCTACCAACTCAATGGCTTCATCTAATGCGCCTAGCGCTAAATAAATCAGGATCTTTAACTCAACAACCGTGAGCTGACCCCAATCGGTATTCTCATCAAATACAATACCGATCAAGGTTGGAATATCGGTGTAGTTATCAATCTGGCTTTCTTCCAGGCGCTCTACCAAACTTGCTAAGGCATCATCACTGAGCGAGTGAAGGTTCAATATATCTTCACGATAGGCAAGTGCTTTGTTGGTATTATCCCAAACAAGATCGTCCACCGGATAGACTTCAGAATAATCGGGTACCAGGATGCGGCAAGCAGAACCCAAATCGGTAAACTCAGCGATATACGCTTCTTTACCCAGCGTTTTTAAAATACCGAATAAAAGATCAGACTCTTCTTCATTAGTACCTGAGAAATCCCACTCGCAGAATTCATGATCATGCTTAGCGCTAAAGAAGTGCCAAGAAATCACACCGGTAGAATCAATAAAGTGTTCAACGAAGTTCTCAGGCTCAGATACTTCCATACTATTGAACGTCGGTTTTGGCACATCGTTAAGGCCTTCAAAACTACGACCTTGTAATAGCTCGGTTAAGCTACGCTCTAACGCAGCTTCGAAACTTGGGTGCGCACCAAAAGAGGCAAACACACCGCCCGTTTTCGGATTCATCAAGGTCACACACATCACAGGGAACTGACCGCCTAATGATGCATCTTTAACCACGATCGGGAAACCTTGAGCTTCCAAAGCCTTAATGCCTTCAACAATCGTCGGGTACTTATTGATGACTTCCTGAGGTACATCCGGCAGTACAATTTCTTGCTCAATGATTTGTCGCTTCACTGCGCGTTCGAATATTTCCGACAGACACTGAACTTTCGCTTCATTAACATTATTGCCCGCACTCATACCGTTGCTGAGGAACAAGTTTTCAATTAAGTTCGAAGGAAAATAAACCGTCTCACCATCAGACTGACGAACATAGGGAATCGAGCAAATACCGCGATCTGTATTACCCGAGTTGGTATCAATCAGGTGTGATCCACGAAGCTCATCTTCAGGGTCATAAATTTCACGGGTATAGTCATCCAAAATACCTTCTGGCAGCGAATCATCTTCGGTTAGCGTAAACCATTTTTCATTGGGATAATGAACAAACTCGCTAGCAGCGATGTCTTGACCAAAGAACTGATCGTTATAAAAGAAATTGCAGTTTAGGCGCTCAATAAACTCGCCCAATGCCGAACAAAGTGCGCTCTCTTTAGTCGCCCCTTTACCGTTGGTAAAACACATCGGCGACGCCGCATCACGAATATGCAAAGACCACACATTCGGCACAATATTACGCCAAGAGGAAATCTCAATCTTCATACCCAGATCAGCCAGCAGGCTGGTCATGTTGGTAATGGTTTGCTCGAGTGGCAGATCTTTACCCAAGATAAAGGTCTTCGCGTCACTATCAACCCCACCCTCAGCTTGGCCCATCAACATTGCTTGTGCATCTTCGTCGAGGCTATCAACGGTTTCAATCTTGAACTCAGGGCCGGTTTGAATCACCTTCTTCACAGTACAGCGTTCAATCGAACGTAATATACCGGCACGATCTTTATCAGAGATACTGTCTGGCAGCTCTACCTGAATTTGGAAAATTTGATTGTAGCGATCTTCAGGGTCTACGATGTTATTTTGCGACAGTCTAATATCGTCAGTAGAGATACCTTTGCCGACACAATACACCTTTACAAAATAGGCTGCACACAGCGCAGAAGATGCTAAGAAATAATCAAATGGACTAGGCGCAGAACCATCACCTTTATAGCGAATAGGCTGATCCGTGATAACGGTATAATCGTCAAACTTAGCTTCAAGTCTGAGGTTGTCGAGAAAATTTACTTTGATTTCCATTGATTGGCTTCCACCGTAGAGCTCTGCACTTGGAAGCGCTATAACCTTAAACTAACTAAGGGTAATAACGACCAGACAGCGAATTGATCTTAATGGTGGGGATTATCGGTTTTTTCGCCGCAATAGTCTTGAGAAGATATAAAAAATAACAAAATAACTAGCTGAAGAAGAAATACAGAACGGTACTTGAAGGTAACTAGCTGAAAAGAGTCGCTACCGATAGCAAGCTTGAGCTATCGGCAGCATGCAGTCTTAACCGTATAAGGCTTCAACTTTTCCTTTTAGCTTCATCATCAACGGCTGTCCGCGACGATCTAACGCTTTAGGAGAAGGAACCATTACCCAGCCTTCGCTGATGCAATATTCTTCAACATCAAAACGTTCCTTGTCGTTGAACATAATACGAATATTGTGTTCAAATATTTCAGCCACATGGAATGGGCTACGGGCATTACCCGAAAGACGATCTGGTAAAGCAGGTAGTGAAGTCGTGTCGTTCATGATTGGCCTGATGTAAAATAATAAAGTGCCCTATTGTAGTCAAAATAGGCCTAACGCTCAAGAACTGGTGTATATGTTAGGAAGCACTTACATCACGTTAACATCGATATAAAAAACGAATTCATTTACTTAAGCGAACGCCTTTAATGCCTTAATCCACTTATTGTGGAGTAACAATACGCAGACACTCAAACAAATTGCCCGATATCTCAACATATACCCAGCTCGAAAATTGGCAATATCATCTATAACAGAATCATTAACCGGTAAGGGGTGCATATTGGCACTATGCGTTTGTATCTCATCATGCGAAATAGTAAACGCGCCCACTCGCCAGCGATAAGAGACCTTGTCGTTAAACTGATGGCTTTGACAGGTTCATTTTGTTAGGCAAACATACCAAAAATTGCACCAATTAATACTAGCTCAGCAATGCTATGCGCTGAATTAATTAATGTTAATTTTGAAGGTGTACGTGCAAAACCATTGTAATAACCTAATGATGTAGCAGTAAATACAATAGCAATTGTTGCCCCAAGAAATACACCGCTTAGAACACCAGTTATATTTAATGCTGATATAAGAAATGCGATAAATACAGCTTTTGTTAGTCCTGAAGCTAAAGAAACAGCAAAAGCTCCACCAAGACCTTCCGTATTATCAGCCTCCTCTTTTGTGAGATTTAAAGCATTTGCCCATGCCTCACCAAAAGCTGCCCAGTGATACCAGGCAAAGCCAAGTACATAACTTGATACCGTTGCGATTGCTACAGACATGTAGTTTAAGTTTTGTAATTCAGAGATAAAATTCATATATTTCCCTAGTTTTATACTGAGTAACCCAACGTATTTATTGTGAAGCGGTGAAACGTAGCGAAGAACACTCTAGGCTTAACCATCCCTTTCTAGCCTCGCAAGCGAACACCCATATTTGTTAGCCTCTGCTTGTATTAAGTATCTTCTTCCACTCAAAAAATTCATTATGTGAAATCACACCGCATAACACAATTCGCTCTTCTTTCTTTTTAAAAATGTATGTTATTTCAAAATCTATGATTGCCTCACCAGCATTATCAATAAGTCGCCACACTACATCGCTTTGACTAAGTCCGTACTTCCCAGTAGATATGGTTTCTTTTAAAACAGAAGCATGAGAAAAGTTAAAGGAACGGTACATGTTAAGCAGCTTTTCAACTGAAGCTAAAAATTCTTCTTTAGATTGAAAAATTGAATTTCCTTCCGGCGTCAAAACACTCACAGGATATTCATACCAACTGCAGATAGCATCGGCGTCTAGCTTATTAAAGTTAGATCCATACTGACTTGCAAAATTATCCATATACTCTCTCTAGATTCCATTCAGATGGGCTCATACCGTGGATTGCTTTGTTATATTATTTATACTTTACAATTGTAGCTGTGAATTCAGTAGCATCAAAGCCATGTGATTTTTCGATATAGAAATTTTTCTTAATTAATACAGATCCAGGCATGAAATTGAAATTATTATTCCATGACCCTGCTGCTTCAAAATACATCACTTCCGACGGTGCGATATTTATCCGTAACGAAGACTTAAATCCAGCGGTGCCTCTGACTGATACTATGTGTTGGCCTGGAGAAATAAGTACGGAGACATACTGCCTATTTTTAAGAACCACGACTTCATTATCATCGACAGAAACAATCATATCATTTGAAAGGGCGTCTAATGTCTGAGGTCTAAAAACTATGAGTTCTGATGCATTCGTAATTTCAGGTGTATCTATTGCTTTAATATTTGCAGAAGAGCAGGCACCCAAAAATGAGATAACTAATATCAGAAGAGCTAAAGGGATGATTTTATTCATATAGAATCCTTAATAGAAACGCCCTACATTTGCGGCGATTTTGTAGCGATGTACGAGCGGGAAAATCGTCCGAACCACGCAGTAGTTATTCAAAATGCACTTGTTATATGCTTGATGACAGAAAATCTGCATACTCTTCTTGCACTATGCCTTGATTAATAAAATTAAAATCTTTTATTCCAAGCTCAAGTGCTGCCGACTTAATAGTTTCGGCTGCCACTGATTTTATAGGTTCATAATATTCTCCTGATGGAGAATCAAATGTGTATACATCTACATAACCAATAGAGCCCTGATCGAAGACTTCCCACAAATTACCTGCGACGCCAGCTTCGCTTTTAGATAAAGAAGCCCAACGAATGCACTTTTCGGAATTACAGGTAAACGGACCGAGAAATATTTCTACAGTCTTACCTCTACTCAGAGATGTCTCAGCTTCTAACAGTGTTAAATATCTACGACTCATACTCTACCTTGAGCAAATAACGCTCGCATTTTCGGCGGTTTGTAGCGAGGTACGAGCGGATAACCGCCTAAACCACGCAGTGGTTAATGCAACATGCTTTTGTTAGCCTCTATTTACCGAAAACTTTATTGTAGATCTGAGCTTGGTACTCATCATGTAGATCCATAGTCTTAGATAAATCAAAAGTACCATCGGTGTTTTTATAAGTTAATTTGAACTCCCCTTCTTTATCACCATCCTCAATCCCTCTTGAACCATCAAGCGTTGCAAGAAGACCAAAGATTGAAGCGTGAACTGATTGCTCTATTACATCACCAATATTAACTTTAGACTTTTCATCTAAATTTAAATACCAATTATGCAATTCTAAGGCTTTTTCTTGGCGCCCCCTTCCTGGAGGCTTTTTATTTAAAACCGAACTAACATCAGAAATAGAAGACTTATGAACAACTTCAATAATAGATTTTATAAATAATTCAGTATTCAATTCATTTTCTTTTTCAAAATAGCTTGCGAAGTAAGCTAAGAGCCGTCATGGTAGAACGGCCAGTTACCTGAACCGCCCCCACACAGATCCGGACGTGCGGAACTACCGCATCCGGCTCCTCAGTTATATATTCGCTCGTGTAATTCACAAGTCCCTTCTC
>Ga0105348_1000154_pt1 | contig 49866 bp, 56 predicted proteins | sample EN8Hudsemesocosm_2_FD_83504 | JGI IMG/M metagenome (GOLD analysis project Ga0105348, IMG submission 83504) | Methane-oxidizing microbial communities from mesocosms in the Hudson Canyon - EN8C Hudson Canyon | ecosystem: Environmental > Aquatic > Marine > Cold seeps | place: Hudson Canyon... | reverse complement strand
CGCGATCATGTAAACGGTTCGCTCGGCCTTGCCAAAACTCGATATAATGTGGTTTAACGCGCCAACCACCCCAGAATTTCGGGTGTGGTACTTCTTCTTTATTGCCATACTCACTTTGGAAGTGACTCATCCGCTCGGTTAATTCAGAATCATGAGTTAATTTTTGGCTTTGTTTTGAAGCCCAAGCACCGATTTGACTGCCTTTATCACGACTATGAAAATAATCAGCAGACTCTTGTTCCGATACTTTTTCAACAATGCCTTCTATTCGAATTTGACGCTGTAAAACCCCCCAATGAAATAGTAACGCGACTTTATTATTGTTAGATAAATCATGACTTTTACGGCTGCCATAATTGGTGTAAAAAACAAAGCCTTTTTCATCGAAGTCTTTCAATAATACCATGCGTGAACTTGGTTGGCCTTGGCTATCACAACTACTGACCGACATTGCTTCAGGTAATAATATTCCTGACTTATTGGCGTCTTCAAACCAGTGCTTAAAAAGCGCGTCTGGTTGTGAGTTTTCAGATATTTGAGGTAATGGTAGGGCAACGCCTTGACCAAAGGTAAATAAACAACGTAGCTTTTCAAATAGGGTCATAACAGTTGGGAATAGCATAAAATAGTGCCGCTATTTTATGCTTTAATCTGCTGAAAGCAAAGGGGGAATTAAATAAGTTTGGCAGGGTTACCAATCTTCACTATCATCGAGTAACTCTTTCAAGCGTTTCTTCTCCATGAGTTCATCAATACGTTTACGCGCCTCAATATTTTTCTGTGCTTGTTCATCTGCTTGCTGTTGAGCAAGCGACTTTCCTTTTAAGTCGCTATTTGCTGAAACGCCAACATCCCCTTGCATGACTGACTCTTGCTCATCGCTTAAGTTATCATCACTGAGGCTTTCATCGATATCATTGACCATGCTTCTACCTTAATAATCAAAAATAATAATAAGTTTATAAATATCAAAATAGGTAAGATAGTGGTCATTTTCAATAGTGATTTACAAAAAAATACGAAAAAAAATATCGTTTAATTATTTTATGATCAATCCGCTGAATATTAGCGCTTTTATTGTTTTTAATCTGAGCACTGTTTGTATTGGCGCAGACACATTAATGGGAATTGCTACAAGCTTATTAAAAAAGAAGGCTTGCTAGATGCTTTTATTTCACAAATAAAAAACCAGTGCAGTGCACTGGTTTTTAGTTCGTCAAAGTAGTTGGCAATTTACCAACCCTCAACACCTTTCATATCAGGTAGTTGGTGAGCAATACCTTTATGACAATCGATACAAGTTTTTTCACCATCAGCAAGTGCTGTTGAGTGCTGATAAGAAGCACGCTCGCTTTGCTCAGTAAAGTCCATATAATCGAAGTTATGACAGTTACGACATTCTAATGAGTCATTAGCTTTTAGACGGCGCCATTCGTTTTCTGCTAAACCTCGACGATGCGCTAAAAACTTTTCACGGGTATCAATAGTGCCAAAGATCATGCCCCAAACTTCTTTCGAAGCTTGCATTTTACGGGCAATCTTATCAGTCCAGTTATGCGGAACATGACAATCAGGACACGTAGCACGCACACCTGAACGGTTAGTGAAGTGAATGGTTGTTTTCATTTCTTCATACACGTTGTCTTCCATTTCATGACATGAAATACAAAACTCTTCAGTGTTGGTTACTTCTAAGGCAGTGTTAAAACCACCCCAGAAGATGATACCAGCAATAAAACCACCGATAACTAAGGCACCAAGGCTATAGTAAGCACTCGGTTTTTTCAGGGTTTGCCAGCCTAAAATAATAATATTTTTCATGCTAACTCCTAGTGCTTCTCAGCTTTAGACTTTTCTTTCATTAAGCTGTGCATATCAGTGAACGTGTTTTCAACTAATGGTTTAGCATCAAGTTGCGTTACATGACATTGATTACAAAAATAACGACGAGGTGACATTTCAGCCAAGAAGTTACCATCTCTGTCCATGTAATGAGTCACACTCACCATCGGCGCTTGAGACTTCTCAGTACGGTGACGAGAGTGACAAGACATACACTTGTTATTGGTCTTATTTACCTCATAACCACGGATAGTGTGAGGAATAACAGGTGGCTGCATTGGGTAGTTACGGCCTTGTTTTATATCCTTATTAATTACTTTAGGGATTGCGTTAGGCTCGCGTTGTACCATTATTGGTGTGTGGTCTCTTAAGGTTGCCACCGAATTAACTGTTTCTTTATCTGCTGCATTAGCACTTAAAGAATAAAGCACAGGAGATACTGTCAATACCAATAAACTGGCAATTACTGCTAGATTTAAATTTTTCATTTCAGACTCCTAAACTTTAACAATTTTGATAGCACATTTCTTGAAATCGGTTTCTTTCGATAACGGATCTGTGGCATCTAAAGTAACTTTGTTAACCAAGCGGCTAGCATCAAACCATGGCATGTAAACCAAACCTTTAGGTGGCTTATTACGACCACGTGTTTCAACGCGAGTTTGCACTTCACCACGACGAGAAATTAGTTTTACTAAATCACCACGGCGCATGTTACGTGATTTAGCATCATCTGGGTGCATGTAAACAAGTGCATCTGGCATTGCTTGATAAAGCTCTGGTACACGTTGTGTCATTGATCCTGAATGCCAGTGCTCTAATACACGACCTGTTGATAACCATAAGTCGTATTCTTCATCTGGAGATTCTGCAGCCGGTTCGTAAGGTAGGGCAAAGATAATAGCGCGACCATCTGGCTTACCGTAGAAGTCCCAGCCACTGCCAGGTTTACAATAAGGATCTGAACCTTCTTTAAAGCGCATTTAGTTTCTTTACCATCCACTACTGGCCAGCGTAAGCCGCGTTCTTTGTGGTATCTGTCATATGGTGCTAAATCATGTGCTTTACCACGACCAAAGGCAGCGTATTCTTCAAATAGACCTTTTTGGATATAGAAGCCAAAGTGACGAGATTCATCATTTAGGCGATCTTCAGGGATCTCATCCAATGAGAAAGAGCCTGCGTGAGTGTCTTTGTAAAGTACATCAAACAATGTTTTACCACGTACAGATGGTTTTTTAGCAATAAGCTCTTCTGGCCATACATCTTCGATGTTAAAGCGCTTAGAGAATTCAACTAACTGCCATAAATCTGATTTAGCGCCGGTTGGTGCTTCAACCATTTGATACCAAGATTGTGTACGACGTTCAGCGTTACCGTAAACCCCTTCTTTTTCTACCCACATTGCTGTTGGTAAGATTAAGTCAGCTGCTTGCGCGGTAACTGTTGGGTATGGATCAGATACAACAATGAAGTTTTTCGGATTGCGGTAACCCGGGTAACCTTCTTCGTTGATGTTTGCTGCTGCTTGCATGTTGTTGTTACATTGCACCCAGTAAAAGTTTAACTTACCGTCTTTAAGCATACGGTTTTGTAAAACGGCATGATAACCAGGCTTAGGTGGAATAGTACCTTCAGGTAATTCCCAAATCTTTTCAGCATACGCACGATGTTTAGGGTTGTTAACCACCATATCTGCAGGTAAACGGTGCGAGAATGTACCTACTTCACGTGCAGTACCACATGCTGAAGGTTGCCCTGTTAATGAGAATGGACTGTTACCTGGTGTTGAGATTTTACCTGTTAATAAATGAATGTTATAAACAAGGTTGTTTGCCCATACACCACGAGTATGTTGATTAAAGCCCATAGTCCAGAATGAGGTTACTTTCACTTTTGGATCGGCATACATTTCAGCAAGCGCTTCTAATTTATGCTCAGGAACTCCTGATAGTTTTGATACATATTCAGCAGTATAAGTACTAACAAATTTAGCATATTCTTTGAAATCAATAGGTGTTGAACTACCCGCTGTTTTACCGTTATTCTTTGCTTTTTGCTCTAATGGATGTTCAGGGCGTAAGCCGTAACCAATATCCGTTTCACCTAATCTAAAGTTGGTGTGTTTGTTAACGAAATCTTTGTTAACTCGGTCAGTTTGAATAATGTAGTTAGCAATAAAGTTTAGAATAGCTAAATCGGTTTGCGGCGTGAAGATCATACCGTTATCAGCTAAATCAAAACTTCTGTGTTCAAAGGTCGATAACACGGCAACTTTTACGTGAGGAGCACTTAAACGGCGATCGGTTAAACGCGTCCAAAGAATTGGATGCATTTCAGCCATGTTTGATCCCCAAAGAACGAAGGCATCAGCAGCTTCTAAATCATCGTAACAGCCCATAGGCTCATCGATGCCGAAAGTACGCATAAAGCCACCTACAGCTGAAGCCATACAGTGACGAGCGTTGGGATCTATGTTGTTAGTTCGAAAACCTGCCTTCATTAGTTTTGAAGCAGCGTAACCTTCTTGCACTGTCCATTGACCAGAGCCGAACATTCCGACAGCGGTTGGACCGTCTTTTTTCAATGCGTCTTTCGCTTTTTCAGCCATCACATCAAAAGCTTGATCCCAAGAGATAGGGGCGAATTCACCATTTTTATCGTATTTACCATTGGTCATACGAAGTAATGGTGTAGTTAAACGGTCTTTTCCGTACATGATTTTTGAAAGGAAGTAACCCTTAACACAGTTAAGACCTTTGTTTACTGGAGATTTAATGTCACCATGGGTGGCAACAACTTTACCGTCCATTACACCAACATTAACGCTACAACCCGTGCCACAAAAACGACAAGCGGCTTTATCCCACTTGAGTTTTGTAATATCAGAGCTGGTAATTAAATTTGAAGCAACTGCAGGCACAGATACCCCTGCAACAGCAGCAGCAGCAGCTACAGCGTTTGCTTTAATAAATTCGCGGCGATTAATAGTCATAATGTCACCTTCCTTTTGCTAATTTTTGATTCGATTTAAAATAATGGTTATGTTTTTTTATATGTTTTTTTATATATTTTTCTAAAATTTTTATACTTTTACTTGATGGTACAACGCTGTTTCCTTTTCATTGTCATCGTCTGATTCTTCTTGGCTCTCATCGAGAAACTGGTGATATACCGGGGACAAATTTAAAATGCCCTCATGTACTCTGATAATATCCATTTTTTTACCAATATCTTTATGGCTAACACCTTCAATGGTGAAAACAATTTTACCTTCAGCACTTGTTGCGTGAATCTCGGTTCCTTCTACGGCTTCAATAGCTAACTTAACCGTTTCAACTTCACTTAGGATGCAGTAAGCAACTAAGCTTGCTAGGTGGTACTCAGAAGCAGGGGGAGTCGTTTGATTCATAATTTCTCTTTTTCGTTTGGTATATTATGTGTTTGAGCAAAGTTAAATTTAATGACGTTTTGAGGGCAGCTAGAAAGGCAGGCTCCACATTGACTACAATCAGCGTCATTGATTGAAGGTTGTGGGATACTTGAGTCAATATAACTAAACTTTATCACGCCGGTCTCACATTCATCTCTACAGCTTTGACAATAGATATTATTTTTAGCTAAGCATTTATCGCCGATTTCTATTGTGACAGGCCAAGCTTTCTTACTTTCATCGTCATCATTATTATCAGTAAATAGTCCTGCAAATAATGGCTGCTCACATACCTCAATACACAGGTTGCAAAAGGTGCATTCACCTTGACTAAAGTCTATTTTTGGAAACCCCAAGTCATCTTTTACTACGATGTTAGTTTCACAAGCTGTTATACAGTCTTGGCATTGAGTACAACCAGAAGTAAAAACCGCCTCATTGATCACCCAAGGTAATCGCATGACTTGCTCGTTTTTAACTTGGCCGCGAAACAATCGACGCCTAGAGGGATCAGCTAATCGCTCAGTCGAGTCTTTCTTTCGATTAAACAATGCTTAAACGCTTGGTGGGCCTAAGAATGCTAATTGACTGAACCACACAGCAAAACCGAAACCCGCTACTATGATTACAGATAAGATTGGTGCTAAAAATACCGCTAAAAAGATAAAGGTATTGCGCTCATATTTTTTTTGTTGTTCAGGAGATGTTGCTTGATTCATAATGCTCTCGAAAGTTTATGATTAATGTAAGCTAGGTTTACCGCAATTTTAGTTACTTGTTGATTTGCCTTTATTGATATAGATCAATTTATGCAAATTAACCATAGTTCATTTGTGGTTTTAACCAGTATAGGGTTTAATACTTTAAAAAATCTAGGTGAAATTTAATTATTTTCAATAAATTACTTGATAAACTTAATTTTATTTTGCTTTACCTTCATTTTTATATCTTCACTGGAATGATACTAATCTATGCAAGCACAGCACTTTCGTTCATGGTTTAATGATTACCGTAGCCAAGCTACTTTAATGAATGAACGTCGTTTAGTTCTCCTCTCAGGGAGTGATGAGTGGGCGCTGTCACTATTACAAACTATAGATTTAGTCCGTGATACTTTTCTAGATATACCTAAGCAAACTCCTCAGTTAGCTAAAAAACCAAGTGCTTGCTTTATATATGGCAATAGTAAAGTGCTTCCTCCAAATATTCAGCACAAGCGATTTCGGGATAAGTTAGGTAGTGAAAGTGAGCTAATTATTTTTGCAGACAGTAATATGACTGTTGATGCCTTTGCAGCGCTTTCAGGCACCTTAAAAGCTGGCGGTATTTTCTTTTTGGTGTTACCTGATATAGCTAAAGCTCAGAAGCAAAGTTACTTCTTCACTCGATTACTTTCTCTAATTCAAGTAATGCCGAGTCATAGGATAATCTCTCAATCACAAGAAAGTATTAACATTAATGAGGTGACACATACCACAACTGCCTCTGAGCAAACACAGCGTTATCCACTTTCTTGTGTTACTGAAGAGCAATATGCAGCGGTTCAAGCGATTGAAAAGGTAGTCTCGGGTCATAGAAAAAGACCGTTAGTGTTAACAGCAGATAGAGGGCGGGGGAAATCATCAGCGTTAGCTATTGCTTGTGCGGCATTAATGCGGGTTAATGAGCAAAAAGACTTTAGCCTTGTTATCACAGCGCCAGAGCGGCAATCTTTGTCAGTGTTTTTTAGGCAATTAACGAACAGCCTACCTAACGTCTCGGTTAATGGTGATACTTTTACATTCGGTAAAGCAGATTTACGCTTTATGCCTATTGACCAATTGCTTATACAGCCAGTAAAAATCAACTTATTACTTGTCGATGAAGCTGCGGCCATACCCGTTTATCAGCTTGCTGAATTATTAAATCATTATCACAGAGTGGTTTTTTCAAGTACTGTGCACGGCTATGAAGGGGCGGGAAGAGGGTTTACTTTAAAGTTTAAGGAAGTGCTTAATCACGTTTGCCCACAATGGCAAAGCTTGCATATTAACCAACCTATAAGATGGCGCGATGCAGACCCGCTTGAAAAGCTAGTATTTGATGCTTGTTTACTCAATGCTGAGTTGATTGATATTTCGAACATTCATGTCAGTAACTTTGCCTGTAAAGTGATAACCGCATCTGAGCTAGTAATGAATGAAGCGTTATTAAGTCAGGTTTTCTCCGTATTGGTTACCGCGCATTATCAAACAAAACCGAGTGATTTACAGTTACTGCTAGACAACCCGCAAGTGCAATTAGTTTGTCTTTTCTCTTGTACAGATCAAGAGTCAAAAGTGATTGCTGTAGCCTTATTAATGACTGAGGGAAAGACTAAGGAGCTTGCTCCAAGTGACATAACGGCAATAAAAAGTTCCCAGCGACGTTTAAAAAATCAATTTCTACCGCAGTCATTGTTAAGCCATTGTGGTTTTGAGCAAGCTTTTGATTTTCACTACCTACGAATTATGAGAATTGCTGTACATCCTGAATTACAGCAACAAGGGCTTGGTTCACAGTTACTTACTGAAATACAAACATTAGCTGAACTCCAACACGTTGACTTTATTGGTACTAGCTTTGGCGTTAACGAGTCTTTATTATCTTTTTGGTTAAAGGCAGGGTTTGCTACCACACGTATTGGCTTTACTAAAGATAAAGCCAGTGGCGAGCATTCAGCATTATTACTTAAGGCAATTAACTCAGCGAATAAACCTTGGCAAAAGCAGCTTAACCATAATTTTTATCGTAGTTTTGATTATTTATTAATAGAAGAATACAACTCACTGAAAAGTGAATTAGTACTTCTACTGTTGCAGCAGCAACCGCAAGAGATGCTAGTCAGTTTGTCTGAACTTGATATCGCTAATGTCAAAGCATTTGCTAGCGGTGAACGGCTTTTTAGTACTTGCGCTTTTAGTCTCTACTTGTGGCTTAAACAAGACTTACTCGCCCAAGCGCGATTGTGCGAACAACGCAAAAAACAAGTGTTAATACTTATTGCTCGGTTGATACAAAAGTACGATGTTGCAACCGTTTGCCAGCAATATCAATTAACGGGCAAAAAAATGCTAAATCAAAGCATGAAAACGTATGTAGAGTTACGATTAAAAGCCAAGCGGTAGAAATATCGAATTATTGTGTGTTAACACTAAGCTTAGCTGTTTTTAGCCTGATACGCGTGCCAGTGCCAAAACCGTTGCATAGCGATATATTCACAGCGCTTTTCACCACAAAAATTAATGTCATCATGATGCAGTAACTTGTTTAGGTAAAAACAAATGTTTTTCGCCAAAGCGCTACTCGGGTTACTTTTATAAGTTGATATAAGCATCTCTAACCACTTAGCTATATAGCTGAATTCTTTTGAAACCGTTAAGCACATAGTTCTTTATCTCCTTCGCAATAACTTCCTTCGAAGCTATCTCCTTTGGTGCTACTTAGCAGTAAATTGTGCCAAATGACTTTTTTAGCTTGTGCGTTTAAGCACTTGCAGTCGCCACAATGAAGTAGACCTGAATTAAGTAAATGGCTGAGCAAGTTGCTAGATATTTCAACTTGCACTTTTTCGATATTGCTTGCTGCTATTGTTTGCATTTGTCACCTCCAGTTAATGTAGTTAGCATAAACATCATTATATTTTATTGTAAATGATAATTATTATCATTTGTTGTTTTTAGTATTAAGGGTGAAATTAATTGTTATTTATGTCGCGTAATTAGTTAACTCAGCTCGGGTTAAGAGGTATGCTAACTCTCTGGAATAAAATGATTTATAGTTATGCTGCTATGATAGCTTTGCTAAATTGAAGGCAAATATATTAAGGGCAATTATTCTATTGTTGATAAATTTAATGCAGCGCTTTAAATATCTGTTAGGCGCTATTTGTTATCTCAATCTGAGGTGAGTGATTACAATGGTTTGTTGGATTAAAAAACGGAGTGTTTTATGAATGCAGCGATAAGCGTGCAGTCCCTTTGCAAACATTATCAAGATGTTTGTGCTGTTGATAATGTTAGTTTTGAAGTACAGCAAGGTCATTGCTTTGGTTTACTTGGACCTAATGGCGCAGGCAAAACAACGACCATTGAAATTATGGAAGGTATTATCAAAGCTTCCTCAGGGCAGGTGCTTTATCGAGGTCAGCAAGTTGATAGCAACATTTCCCAGCAAATAGGTATTCAATTTCAACATACTGCATTGCAAGACTTTCTGACCGTTAAAGAGACCTTGAGTTTATTTGCTTCTTTTTATCAAGAAACGTTACCACAAACAAAATTAATCGAGCTATGTGATTTAGGTGACTTTTTAGATCGGGATAATCGTTTGCTCTCTGGTGGCCAAAGACAGCGATTACTTTTAGCGCTAGCCTTAATAAATGATCCGAAAATAATATTTCTTGATGAACCGACAACGGGCTTGGATCCTCATGCCAGACGTAATTTTTGGCAGTTGATTAAAAATATAAAAGCGCAAAACAAAACCATCATTTTAACAACGCATTATATGGATGAAGCTGAACAACTTTGTGATGATATTGTCATTATGGAGCAAGGAAAAGTTATAGAAGCGGGCACGCCACATCAATTATTAGCTAAACATTTTGAAGATGTTTTTATCTATTTGCCTTGTGAACAAGTATCTAGCGAACTTCAAGCGCAATACTGTTGGAAGGATTTAGGGGATCGTATTGAAATACCAAGTAAAAACGTCGAGCATACATTATCACTGTTAATGCAGCATCAAGTCGCACTGGATGGTTTACATGTTAAATCAGCAAACTTAGATGATCTTTTTTTAAAATTAACGGGACACTCATTACAGTCTTAAATGTGGCCATTGTGATTGAAAATAGGAACTTTTATGAATTTTCACCGATTTTTTGCTGTTGTTAAAGCTCGAAATATCGAATTCTTCCGGGATAGGTCTTCATTGGGCTGGAACCTTTTTTTCCCCGTTTTATTACTGATTGGCTTCTCCTTTATTTTCTCAGGTGAAGGCAGGCCAAGCTATAAGGTCGGTTTGATAACCAGTGATGGCGTTGAGCAAAGTACAAAACAAAAAGCGTTAATGCAGTTGCGTTTTATTGAGTTTATTGACTATCAAAAGCTAAAATTAGCGACTGATAAGCTTAGCCGGCACAGTATTGATTTATTAATTGATTATGAAAATAACCGTTACTGGGTAAATGAAGAGTCATCAAGCAGCTATCTGATGGAAAAGATTTTTCTTGGTGAGCAACAAGGTTTTGCCCGATTAGAAAGTAGCGGCAAAAGTATTAGATATGTTGACTGGGTACTACCTGGCATCTTAGGAATGAACATGATGTTCAGTTGTTTATTTGGTGTTGGCTATGTGATTGTTCGCTATCGCAAAAATTCGGTATTAAAACGCCTTAAAGCAACACCATTATCAGCGCTAGAGTTTGTTTCAGCGCAGTTAGTTTCTCGACTCTTTATTGTAATGTTTATGTCGACGGTAGTTTATAGTGGTTGCAATCTGTTTTTTGAATTCTTTATGCTGGGCAGTTACTTTGATTTATTTGTTATTGGCGCATTAGGGGCTTTTTGTCTAATTAGTTTAGGTTTACTGGTTGCCAGTCGAAGTAAAAGTGAAGAGCTCATTGGTGGCTTATTGAATTTGACTTCTTGGCCGATGATGATGTTATCAGGGGTTTGGTTTAGTTTAGAGGGAGCGCCTGACGGTTTAAAAGTACTTGCTGATTTTATGCCACTAACTCACTTAGTCGCCGGCGCTAGGGCTATTATTACCGAAGGAGCTACATTAAGTGACATCAGCTTCCATGTTAATATTTTGCTCGTGATGAGCGCAGTCTTTCTTATTTTAGGCTCATACCTATTTAGCTGGAATACAGAGCGCTAATGTTAATACCCAATAAAACAGACTATTAGCGCTGGCGGTGATGGTTTAAATAAAAATTGAATTGGTAAGCTTGTGGTGTAGTATTAATTGTATGAACGAGTAAATAGTGCCAACTTTTAACGGTATTCTGGGTTTGATTGAGCCAGTGGTAATCACATGGTCATACCAGTATACTTGCTGTTAAATTAGATGTGGTAACTCCATAGCTATTGCTTTATTCCTTATATTGAGAGACCTATTATGGCTGTTGTGATTAGCGGAACGGGTTTATACACCCCTCCACAGAGCATTTCAAATGATGAATTAGTTGAATGCTTTAACCAATATGTAGAAAAATTTAACCAAGACCATAGCCAAGAAATTGCGCAAGGTACAGTGACGGCTTTATCTCCTTCTGATAGTAGCTTTATCGAAAAAGCTTCTGGCATCAAAAGTCGCTTTGTTATGGCAAAAGAAGATATTTTAAATGTCGATGTGATGGCGCCTCGCTTTACTGAAAGAGCTAATGAGCAGCTTTCTATGCAAGCTGAAATAGGTGTTGAAGCGGCAAAAGCAGCGATGAAAGCGGCTAATAAAACCCCTGCAGATATTGATTTAATTATTGTTGCTTGTGCATACACTCAACGTTCTTACCCGGCTATGGCTATTGAAATTCAAAATGCACTTGGCTGCCAAGGTTGGGGCTTTGATATGCTAGTGGCCTGCTCGGCAGCGACCTTTGGTATTATCAACGCTGCAAATGCTATTCGCAGCGGTACGGCTAAAACAGTTTTGGTTATTAACCCTGAGATATTGTCACCGCAAATAAATTACCGTGATAGAGATAGTCACTTCATCTTTGGTGATGTCGCAACAGCTTCTATTATTGAAGATGAAAGCACAGCTAACGCAGAGCATGTCTTTAAGGTTATCAGTGAACAGCCAATAACAAGCTTCTCAAATAATATTCGCAGTAATATTGGTTATATGAATAATTGTAGCCCTGAGCACATTACTGATGTGGATAAATACTTTATTCAGCAAGGACGTAAAGTGTTTAAAGAAGTACTGCCAATGGTTTCAAATTTAATTTCAACTGAAATGGAAAAAATGGGACTAGGTGCTGACGATATTAAACGACTTTATTTACACCAAGCTAATATCAACATGAATAATTTCATCGCTAAAAAAGTGCTAGGAAGAGAACCAAGTAGCGCTGAAGCGCCGATAATCTTGGATGAGTACGCTAATACCAGTTCAGCAGGTTGTATTATTGCTTTACATAAAAACAAACAAGACCTCAATTCAGGCGATAAAAGTGTTTTATGTTCATTTGGTGCTGGTTACTCAGCTTGCTGTTTATTGTTGGAATATATGTAGTATATAAATTATGTCGCAATCGAGCCTTTGGCAAATACAATCTGACAATAGTGCCTTTGCAGAGCTTTGTAATGGTCTATATCAACGAGAGATTGCTATTCTTGCTAAAGGTGATTTTGCCCGTGCTGAGGCGGTGCAAGCTCGTTTAAAGAGCTTGTCTTATTATATAACTCGAACTGCTCATGCAATGACGCAAGTGAGTAATCAAGGTCAATCCCCTCTAGTTTTAGACAGTCAAAATGCAACTTGGTCCGCAAAGCAAAGCAAGCTGATGCCTTTGTCAGGTCAAGTAACATCGCAAGAAACTGAAAAAGCAAATGACTGGTATTTGCAAAAAGATGTATATATTGGCCTAGTTGTCCCGGTTTTATTGGATGATCATATCATTATTGATTGTGTTGATCGTATTGATGTAAAAGGAAAAAGGATCAGAACTAATATCGGCGGTTGGTTCTCATTAACAGCAAAGTCTAGTGAGGAGGTATTACTCGCTAGCAACCCAAATCTCACCCCTGAAAAACGCTTACTTAAGCCTAATCGAAAAATAATGTCTGCTGCTTGTGCAGGTCATTGTTGGCAAGGTAGTGCTAAACAACGTCCTATCATTCCAAGCTTACGAGAGTTATTACTTTCTTGTTCTATTAACTGGAAAAATTTCAAAAAACCATTGGCTATTTAACTCTGCCTTTACTTAGGTATAATAACCTTAACATTCTCTGAGCTTTTCTTTTTACATCGGGCTTTCATGCGCTTATTCACAGCAATCTTGTTAATACTGTTAGTGTTACTGCAACACCGCCTTTGGTTCGGTAAAAACAGTGTGCCTGATTATTTAGTTTTAAAAGAAAGTGTCATCCGTCAGCAAAATGCCAATGAAGCGCTTAAACAAAGAAACAAATTACTTTTTGCCGATACAGATGATTTAAAACTGGGGTTAGAGGCTATTGAGGAACGAGCTAGAAATGAATTAGGTATGATTAAAGAAAATGAAACCTTTTTTCGTTTAATTCCCAAAAATGATGGCCAAAGTGAAAATAACTAAATGAAATCTATTGATAAAGTCATTGTCATTGTACCGGCTGCGGGTATTGGAAAACGTATGCAGGCAAATTGTCCTAAACAGTACTTAACCATTAACGGTGAAAGTGTTTTAACGCATACATTAACAAGATTATTAAGCCATCCACTTATTGCTAAAGTGGTTTTAGCGTTAGGGGCTGATGATCAATATTTCTCTGATACCTCCATTGCCACACACCCGGATATCATCAGAGTGATAGGCGGCAAGGAGCGTGTTGACTCTGTGCTGAGTGGCTTAAAAGCAGTCGATAGCAAGGAATTTCCTTGGGTGTTAGTCCATGATGCTGCTCGCCCTTGCGTAACTCACCATGATATTAGCCAGTTAATTTCGCAGTGTCTTGAAAGTGATTGTGGCGGTATTTTAGCAACCCCAGTGCGAGATACCATGAAGCGTGGTGTAGTACAAAGTGATAATCATCGTACTATTAACAATACGGTTGAAAGAGAAGAGTTATGGCATGCCTTAACCCCGCAAATGTATAAAAGCGAAGAATTAACACACGCTATTGAGCAGGGTTTATCAGAAGCTAGAAAAATCACTGATGAAGCATCTGCAATTGAGCTACAAGGTCTGCCAAGTTTATTAGTACCGGCCAGTAGTGACAATATTAAAATTACCCACCCTGATGACTTAGCACTGGCTGAGTTTTATTTAACTAGACAAGCTAATAATTAGCAAAGGAAAGCAATCATGCGAATAGGGCACGGTTTTGATGTACACAAGTTTGGTGGACGAGGACCTATCGTACTTGGCGGAGTAGATATTCCATTTGAACATGGCTTTATTGCACACTCTGATGGCGATGTTGCAATACATGCGTTGTGTGATGCTATTTTAGGTGCTCTATGTTTAGCGGATATTGGCAATCATTTTCCTGACACCGATGGCCAATATGAGAATATCTCAAGCAGGATCTTGTTACGCCATGTTGTCGGCCTATTGAATGAAAAAGGCTACCATTTAGGCAATGCTGACATCACCATTGTTGCTCAAGCGCCTAAAATAGCGCCTCATCTATTAGCAATGCGTGAGTGTTTAAGTGAAGACTTACAATGTGAACTCGATCAAGTGAACGTCAAAGCAACAACCACAGAAAAGCTAGGTTACACCGGAAGAAAGGAAGGTATTTCAGTACATGCAGTAGTTTTACTCAATGAAACCACCAAGCCTTTGCCACCCATTGAAGAAGTCTAGCTAAGTAGATACAAACAAAGACTGTTTTTCTAAAAACCATATAACTATTTGTGGTTAATAACATTTAACGATTAAAAGTAGAACATAAACAAATGACAACAATGCTAAAAGAACCCGCTTATTTACATGGAACACCGCAATCTAGTGGCATACTTCGTACTCAAATGAGTGACTTTAAAGTATTTGAGCAGTTACCGTTCACGCCTTGTGGTGAAGGTGAGCATTTATTCATTTATATTAGAAAAACAGGTGCCAACACACTATTTGTCGCAAGGGAATTAGCCAAATACTTTAAAGTGAAAGAGCAATTAGTGTCTTACGCAGGTTTAAAAGACAGATTTGCCGTTACCGAACAGTGGTTTGGTGTGCACGTACCTGGTAAGCAAGAATACAACTTAGATGATTTAAATATTGAAGGTGTCGAAGTTCTTGAATATCAAAGGCATAATAAAAAATTGCGTACCGGTGCCTTAACTGGCAATCGCTTCGAGCTTATTTTACGTGATGTTAGCGCAATTAAAGCGTTAACAGAACGTTGGCAGAAAATCGTTGAACAAGGTGTCCCTAACTATTTTGGCGAGCAGCGATTTGGTATCGATGGCGGTAATATAGACCGAGCATTGGCTTTATTTTCAGGACAAAAAGTAAAAGACAAGAAAAAGCGAGGAATTTACTTATCTGCCGCTCGTTCTCATATTTTTAACGCGGTGATTGATCAGCGTATTAATAGACAGGTTTTTGAAAAAGTGGCCGTTGGCGATGTACTAATGTTGGCAGGCACTCAATCGGTGTTTCATGTTGACGAGGTAGATGACACTATCAAACAACGCTTAATTGATAAAGATGTCGATATTACTGCACCCATGTGGGGAGCAGGGGTGCTGATGACTCGCGATGAACCCTTGGCATTAGAGCAAAGTATTGCTGAACAAAATAATGAATTTTGCCAAGGCTTACCGCGTTTTGGTTTAAAGCAGGAGCGTCGCAGAATTAGATTAACGATTAGTGATGCAGAGATTGAGTTATTGCCTAGTCAAGAAGCTGAAAACGCTGTTAAAGTAAGTTTTACCTTACCTGCCGGTTGTTATGCAACTACCGTATTACGAGAACTTATCAATTATCAGGATATGACAACTCGTGTTGATAAAAGAACTACAGAGGCAACACCACAAGGATGAAAATACTCTTAAGTAATGATGATGGCGTACATGCATTGGGCATTAAGGTGCTCTTTGACGAGCTATCAAAAAGTTTTGAAGTAAATGTTGTTGCTCCTGATCGAAACTGTAGCGGCGCTAGCAATTCATTAACTTTATTAAACCCGTTACGAGTGCAAGCCTTTGAAAATGGCTTTACCTCAGTAAATGGTACGCCAACTGATTCTGTACATTTAGGCATAAGTCAGCTCTACCCTCACTGTGATTTAGTTGTCGCAGGTATCAATAAAGGCGCTAATTTAGGTGATGATACGTTATATTCTGGGACGGTTGCTGCGGCAACAGAAGGAAGGCATATGGGAATGCCAGCCATAGCAGTATCACTTGCGGGTAAAACTGAACAGCACTATCAAACAGCAGCGGTAGTCACGGCAAAAATAATTCAACGTTTACGCACTCATCCATTGCCTGCAGATCAAATTTTAAATATTAATGTACCTGATGTACCGTTAACTGAATTAAAAGGTATTAAAGTTACCCGCTTAGGGCATCGCCACAAAGCGGAAAGCATGCAAAAAATGCAAGACCCTTGGCAACGTGATATCTATTGGTACGGCTTATTAGGGCAAGAGCTTGATGGTGGTGAGGGTACTGATTTTCACGCCGTTGCAAATGGCTTTGCTTCAGTGACTCCTTTGACTGTTGATATGACAGCTCATAGTAGTATTAAAAATATAAAATCTTGGCTCGATGAGCTGACTTTGTCAGAGTAAACCGGATGAATTGTTATGATAACTAGTCGAATAGCTGGAAAATCCAAGCGTAGCGGTGAATTATTAGCTCAGAAGTTACATGCAGAGGGAATTAGCAATCAGCAAGTACTACAGGCTATTGTTCAATCACCTAGACATATTTTTATTCCGGAGATTCTGGCGCATAAAGCTTATGACAATACAGCACTGCCAATAGGGCAGGGACAAACAATTTCCCAACCTTATATAGTCGCCAAAATGTCAGAGTTGTTATTGGCACAAGGTAGACCAAAGAATATCTTAGAAATAGGCACTGGCTCTGGTTATCAAACTTCAATTTTAGCGCAACTTACCGATCAGGTGTTTTCTGTTGAGCGCATCAAAGCATTACAATGGCAAGCCAAACGGTGTTTACGTGCGATGGACTTACATAATGTTTCGATGAAGCATGGCGATGGTTGGCAAGGGTGGAAAAGTAAAGCACCTTTTGAAGCTATCATCGTAACTGCTGCGCCAAGCACTGTGCCGCCAGCCTTATTAGAACAACTTGCCGATGGTGGAAGATTGATCATTCCCGTAGGCGAGCAAACTCAAATTTTAAAAATAATCACTAGAAATGGTGATACTTATACTGAGCAACAAGTAGAAGCTGTACGCTTCGTACCTTTAGTTGCAGGAGACTTACTGTAGTGAAAATCTTTTCAAGCCTTTATCAATGGACTTTACGTTGGGCTGAACACCAGTTCGCGCCGCGAGTATTAGCTGCGCTAACTTTTGCAGAATCTATATTTTTCCCGATTCCACCTGATGTATTACTTGCACCTATGGTTTTAGCTAAGCCTAATAAAGCTTGGTACTATGCCGGATTAACGACGCTTGCTTCAATTATTGGTGGTGCGGTTGGTTACTGGCTAGGTTACCTAATGTTTGAACCATGGATTCAACCATTAATAACCAACTTCGGCTATCAAGATCGTTTTGATACAGCAATTGCTTGGTTCAAAGATTGGGGGGTTTGGGTAGTATTTATTGCCGGTTTTTCGCCAATCCCGTATAAATTATTTACGGTAAGTGCAGGCTTTCTACATATGGCATTTTTACCATTCTTTATTGCTTCGGCGATAGGGCGAGGAATGCGTTTTTTCCTTGTAGCTGGCTTAATTAAATGGGGAGGCAGTGCCATGGAGCAGAAAATTCGTCAGTGGGTTGATGTATTGGGTTGGGGCATTGTTGGTGCTATTGTTATTGGCTATTTTGCTTTACGGTAAAGTGAATTGCTATTCTGTTTATGTGAATAAGTAGCTAGTTATTATGTGTGAAAATTATCATTATTTATCGGCAATGGAGTCTTTTTGAGTCCCTTTCGTATAGTTAAATACACATTTACTTACTTTATTTTCGCTATCACGCTTTTTTCTTGCAGTAGCAGGAATACCCCTGCTCCTGTATCAAATATCTCTAATGGCAACAGTTATTCTGAACGCAACAAAAGTGCAATAAAATCTTCCCAGTACACTGTTGTTAAAGGAGAAACCCTTTATTCTATTGCTTGGCGTGCTAACTCAGATGTCAGAAGCATAGCGCAATTAAATAAAATCTCACCTCCCTATAGGATCTATCCAGGTCAAAAATTATTCTTAGTTGAACCTAAGGTTAAAAAATCATCTAAACCGAGTAAAAATAAGGCATCGCATAAAAATTCGACTAAAAGCTCTACGCCAAGCAATAAAAATAGTCAAAAAAATACACTTGCATCTACGAAAAAGCAGGCGTATGGTGAAAATGTAAGCGTTCGAAAATCATACCAAAACAGCACCTTACCATCGGAAAATTTTTCTAAGAAAATTAGCCGATGGCAATGGCCAGTAAAAGGCAAAGTTGTTGAGTATTTTTCGAATAGTGCACAAGGCAATAAAGGGATTGATATTACCGGCCGTCGTGGTACAAAGATTAAATCTGCGGCAAAAGGTAAAGTGGTATATGCAGGTAGCGCCCTTCGTGGGTATGGTAAGTTAGTTATTGTAAAACACAATGATGATTACCTTAGCGCATATGCCCATAATGATCGCATCTTAGTTAAGGAGCAGCAGCAAATTAACATTGGAGATGTTATTGCCACAATGGGAGATACTGATACCAATAAAGTTATGCTTCATTTTGAGATACGCTTTCGTGGTAAATCGGTTAATCCATTAAAATATCTACCAAAAAAATAACGTAAAATTGAATGCTATAAAATAATAGCAACAAATAATAAGCCTAAAGATAAAACTAAAACAATCGGAGTTATCGTGAATATTTAAATATAACAACAAGCTTTGCACATTTGGGAGAATAGCATGGTAAAATTAAAAGAAGAAAAAAAGACAGTTGAATCAAAGGAAGACGCACCGTCAAACTTAGACGCTACGCAGATTTACTTGAGTGAAATAGGATTCTCACCGTTACTAACGGCTGAAGAGGAAGTTTATTTCTCACGCTTATCGCTGAAAGGCGATGAACCTTCTAGAAAACGCATGATTGAAAGTAATCTGCGGTTAGTGGTGAAAATAGCCAGACGTTATAACAACCGTGGCTTACCATTATTAGACTTAATTGAAGAAGGGAATCTAGGCTTAATCAGAGCTGTTGAAAAGTTCGACCCTGAACGCGGCTTTCGTTTCTCAACTTATGCTACTTGGTGGATACGCCAAACTATTGAACGGGCAATAATGAATCAAACCCGTACTATTCGATTACCCATCCATGTTGTTAAAGAATTAAATATATATTTACGCGCTTCTCGCGAACTCATTCAAAAACTTGATCACGAACCTACCGCTGAAGATATTGCACAACACTTAGACAAGCCTGTCGCTGACGTTAATAAAATGTTGCGATTAAACGAACGTATTGCCTCGGTTGATACACCATTTGCCGGTGATTCGGATAAAGCGTTACTTGATGTTATTGCAGATGAAAAAAGTGCAGGTCCAGAGCGTGATCTACAGTCAGAAGATATGAGTAATAATATCGTGCACTGGTTAAACGAACTCAATACTAAACAACGCGAGGTTTTAGCAAGACGCTTTGGTTTATTGGGCTATGAAGCGGCAACATTAGAAGATGTTGGTAGTGAGATAGGTTTAACACGTGAGCGAGTTCGTCAAATTCAAGTAGAGGCATTAAAACGTTTACGTGATATTTTATCGCAGCAAAACTTGTCTATTGAGGCTATATTCCAAGCCTAGAAGTTTATCGTAAACCTGCTTTGCAATTGAGGTAGTACAGTTAACTTCATCGCAAAGCTAATGATAGAAGCAAAAAACAAGCAGCAAATTTATTTGCTGTTTTTTTATACCTGAAAATCACCAAATCACCAAATCACCAAATCACCAAATCACCAAATCACCAAATCACCAAATCACCCAGCCTCCAAACAGCCAAAAAACACCTTAGTTAATTCAGTAACCAGCCAAAGTAAGCTTGAATCGAAGAGTAAAGATATCTAGATCGTAGTAGCTCGAATGGTTACTTGACGAATAAGCAAATCAGATAAATTATTAAAAATATTTGCTAAATCTGTACTAGTGTATTATTGTATTAATACACTAGTTTATGAGTTATATTTAATGGAACAATTTATTATCTCGCCCAGTTCAGGGATTCCTATCTATAAGCAACTTTATAGCCAGATAGAACGTATGGTACTAAATGGCTATTTTACGGTAGGACAGCAACTCCCTTCAGTAAGACAAGTTGCAGCTGATATAGATGTTAACCCTATGACTGTTTCTAAAGCTTATGGGCTATTAGAGGAACGTGGTTACCTTACTCGCTTACGTGGTAAAGGAATGGTGGTAGCCCAACGTGACAATGAAGTTTTACAACAAGAGAAATTTACTATGTTAAATGAAATGATCAGGGAGTTGTTAGCAGAGGCTGAGCAAATGGGGATCAGTGGCAATGAAGTGGCCGATATGATCAAGAGCAATATTGCAGATGAGCAAGCTAATAAAGCAATAAAGGAGTAGGTATGACAACTATCTTAAAGATAAACAACCTGGTTAAATCATATAAAAGCAAGCAAGTATTAACGGGTGTTAATTGGCAGATTGAACAGGGAGATGTGGTCGGTTTACTGGGTAAAAATGGTACCGGAAAATCAACGCTATTAAAAAGCCTGCTCAATATTAATGAATTTGACAGTGGTAACATTTCAGTATTTGGTGAAGCTCACAATCAACTATCTGCTGAGAATAAAGCTAGAATCGGTTATGTTCCTCAAGAGAATGATGAAATTACTTGGCTGTCAGTGGCCGATCTCATTAATTTTAGAAAGCAGTTCTATACACAATGGTCTGATAGCAAAGTAAGTGAATTAGTAGAGCGCTGGAAGATTAATTTGTCTGACAAAATTGCTGAATTATCACCGGGACAAGTTCAGCGGGTGTTAATTATTTTAGCCCTTGCACCTATGCCAGAATTATTGATCTTTGATGAGCCGGCGGCTTCATTAGACCCTGCTGGCAGGCGAGATTTTCTAAAAGAAATTTTAGTTTTAGTTGCTGATGAAAATGTCACGGTAATCTTTTCCACACATATTACGTCGGATCTTGAACGTGTTGCCAATAAAGTCGCGATTTTAGATAAGGGACAGATTTGTTATTTTGACGATTTAGATACGACCAAAGAAAATGTGGTGCAATTAATGGTTCGATCTAACGAAATCAAATCTCCTGAAGTACCGCATTTACTTCGAGCGAAAGAACACTCCCACGGTTTACACTGTATTGTCTCAGAAGTTGATCAACAATGGCTTTCAGCTATGGCGGCGCAGGGGCATGAAATAACAGTAAATCCAATGGGGCTAGAAGATATCTTTTTGGAGTTAACAGCATAATGACTACTATATTACTTCATGGTTGGTTAGCAAAAGTTTTCATCGCATTATTGTGGTTGGTTGCGCTTGGTTTACGCATTGGAATGTTGGATGATGCGCGAGAAGATTTACTGTTCTCATTGATTGCTTTTAGTAATTTTCTATTTTATCTAATGGTAGCAACAAGGTTACCGCTACTTACTCATAGCAATATGGCGGTGTTACTGCCAAATTTTCCAAATAAATTACGCAGTATATTATTAAAGTTGCTTGTTGTTAGTCTATTGCCGACATTATTATTATTACCCGATCTGCAAGCATGGTTAGCATTTCTTTCGCTGTCCATGGTGGTAACCTTAATTTTTGTCGCTATGGTTTATCACCCCAAGTATCAGGTGTTTATTTGGTTTTTTCTCTTTATGCCAATACCACTTGAATTATTTGATATCGAGTTTGATAAAGAACAATTTTTTTCTTCGCTAGCGTATTTATTGCCAATTATTAGTTATACAGCTTGGGTTTTATTAAATAAATTAGTGCATTATCGGGGAAATAAGCACCATGTAAGTAAGATATTGGCTGTGATGAATGTCAGCATGGGAAAAAACCTTGCTGTTCAAGAGAACATACCCTTTGCTAATAGAACTAAACTTGCACAATGGTGGGCAAATAGTCACTTTAATTATTATCGTAAACAGATACGTAATGCGGTGACCAAATCAAGTGAATTATCGGATAGGCAAGTAGTGGCAATTAGCTGTCAAAGTGCCAACTCATTTGGTGCTAACACCTACTTGGTTTGGTCACTTGGTATTGCATTTATTTGTTTTTTAGGGGTTATAATTGATGAGAGTTATCACCATTACTTTACGCCAATGGTGACACTGATACCGGCAATGATAATAGGCACAGGTAGCATTACTCTTTTTCAGATATTACAGAATAAAAAGAGTTATTTAGCAAGATTAGCGGTATTACCACGTTTCAAGGGAAAACGACATTTTGCAGAAAGTTTTCTGAGTTTTATTTTTACTAACCAAGTGATCCTGTATGTATTTATTGCCGCTTTAATTGGCATAAGCTCGACAGTATTTGGTCATATAAGTGGTCAAATGTACGGCAACATACTATCTATTTTGGTTATTTTTGCATTAGTGAGTATTTCGATAATGTTATTGGCCTTAAAGCAGGAGCAAGATAATAGTAACGTTGTTGTTTGGTTGTTGTTGATCATATTTATCGCAGGTATTGTTTTAACAATGCTTATCACCTCTAATGATATGCCGTTAATCGCTTTGTCAGTAAGCTATCAAATAGTGCTTGCTCTAAGTATTGTATCGATTGTCTTTAGTCGTTATCAATATTTACAGCACTTTAGTAAGTAACTTTATTTAGGCTGGCTAAGCCTAGGGGCTGTTGATCTTTCGCGGTTAAATTTTGTTCGAGCTAAAAGCGTTTTATTCGCGGCGAGTAGTATGTCGCCTAGTCATTCTACGCAAATACTACTCAACAATGAAAAAAGCGCTTTTAGCCGAACCCTTCGGGCAGCGTTTGTTGGTCATTTCTACGTCGTTATCGCCTTTTTATGTGGAAAAACCACATTACAAAGGCTCTGCCTTGTATAAATACCCAGCAAGCTGCTGCAAAAACAACCTCGAAAGATCAACAGCCCCTAAAATAAAAAAAGCCAACACTTTTATCAGTGTTGGCTTAATCTTCAAAGGTGATACTTTACTATTGAAGCACTATTTCACTTCTAAAGCTGTAAAGTATAAACAGTACTTCCTCTTGTTCCCTCTGACCTACCTCGTTTTTACTTAATGCTGCAAGTATGTCATCCAGTACAGCCATGAATTCATTAGCTGAAATATTCATACCTTTGTGCGTTGCCAGCATATCTTTCCCCTGATAATCATCAGGTCCGCCAGTGCCTACGATGAAAAAATTTCCTGCACTGGTCTTTAATTCTTCAGGGGTTAATTTCATATTTTTAAAGCGAGGAGAAACCGCAGGATTAGCAAGGTGATTATCGACAACATCACTAATGATGTTTCTAATACCTTCACTTGCACCTAAACGTTCATATAAGGACATATTCTACTCCAAAACTAAGTCGATGACTTAAAAAGTATGGTTAAAAAACAACCGAAAGCAAGCGAGGTTTTTTAAACAAACACACTCGTTAAAACCATAAAGATATTCACTCGGTGAATTTTTCAGCAAAAGCGAGGAAAAAAATGAATCAATAGTCTAAATTGTAATGAAAAATGTCGAATCACCGTAGAATAAAAAGGTCAATTTATGGTACTATCGCGCCAGAAAATTTTAACTTAGAGCCAGTGGGTCTTAATCTTTAGTGGCAACGCTAAAAATTAATGCTTTGCTGAAATACACTGAAATTGGTGACTTATAATTTATCTAATTGATATTTATGAATTATTTAAATGCTAATTAGATAAACTAAGAAACTAATTTTTATACTCCCATCAAAAGTAGTGCAAGTGTTTATGATTACAATAAAAAAAGGCTTGGATGTTCCTGTAACAGGTGCTCCCCAGCAGGTAATCCATGATGGTCCGTCCATCAAAACCGTTGCAACACTCGGTGAAGAGTTTGTGGGTATGCGTCCAACCATGTTCGTTAAAGTGGGTGATCGCGTTAAAAAAGGTCAAGTGATTTTTGAAGATAAAAAAAATCCTGGCGTTAAATTCACAGCTCAAGCTGCCGGTGTTGTTAAAGAAATTAACCGTGGTGAAAAACGTGTTTTACAATCAGTCGTTATCGAAGTCGATGGCTATGATCAAGAAACATTTACTGCCTATCCAGCCACTGAATTTGCTTCTTTAGCGCGTGAAGACGTAGTTAAAAACTTAGTAGATTCTGGTCTTTGGACAGCATTAAGAACTCGCCCATATAGCAAAGTACCAGCCGTTGACAGTGTACCAGCTGCGATTTTTGTTAGTGCAATGGATACTAATCCACTCGCTGCAAATCCAGAAGTTATCATCAATGAGCAAAGTGAAGCGTTTAAAAATGGTTTAACCCTTTTATCACGCCTAACTGAAGGTCAAGTATTTGTTGGTAAAGCGCCAGGAACTGATATTCCTGTTGATAGCAATGCCACAGTTACAGAATTTGCTGGTAAGCATCCTGCTGGTCTTGTAGGTACGCATATCCACTTCTTAAAATCAGCTAATGCCGAGCGCTTTGTATGGCATGTTGGTTACCAAGACGTGATTGCTTTTGCCAAGTTGTTCACCACAGGTGAACTTGATAACAACCGAGTTATCTCTTTGGCTGGCCCAGCTGCAACTAATCCTAGACTAGTACGTACCATCTTAGGTGCGAGCACTGCTGAATTAACAGCCAGTGAAGCAGTTGACGGTGAACTACGTGTTGTTTCTGGCTCATTATTAATGGGTTCAACAGCAGCAGCTGTTCATGGTTACTTAGGTCGCTATAACGTACAAGTATCATTAATTCTTGAAGGTCGTGAAAAAGAATTCATTGGTTACATGTACCCAGGTCCTAATAAGTTTTCAGTTACACGTGCTTATATGTCTCACTTCTTCCCGAAGAAGTTATTCAATATGACTACGACGACTAACGGTAGCTCACGTGCCATGGTGCCAATTGGTAACTTTGAACGTGTTATGCCTTTAGATATTTTACCAACCATGTTGTTACGCGATATCGTTTCTGGTGATACAGATACGGCTCAACAACTAGGTGTTTTAGAGCTAGACGAAGAAGATTTAGCGCTTTGTACATTTGTTTGCCCAGGCAAAACAGATTACGGCGTATACCTTCGTGATTGCCTAACCACAATCGAGAAGGAAGGTTAGTCATGGGCTTGAAAAAGTTTATTGAAGATATTGAGCCGCATTTTGAAAAAGGCGGCAAACATGAGAAGTGGTTTGCACTTTACGAAGCAGTAGCGACAGGTTTATTCACACCAGGTTACGTGAGTAAAGGTAAAACGCATCTTCGTGATAGCATTGATTTAAAACGTATCATGATCACTGTATGGTTAGCGGTTTTCCCTGCCATGTTCTTTGGTATGTATAACATTGGTTATCAAGCAGTTGACGCTTTAGCTGCTGGTTATGCTTTACCAAACTCTTGGCAAGTTGATGTATTTACCATGCTTGGTGGAACATTAACCGCTAGTGCTGACTGGTTTAGCATGATGCTATATGGTGCCTGTTTCTTCCTACCTATTTATGCGGTTACTTTTGCTGTTGGTGGTTTTTGGGAAGTTCTTTTTGCTGCAGTACGTAAACATGAAGTGAATGAAGGTTTCTTCGTTTCTTCAATTTTATTTGCACTTATCCTGCCAGCAAGTATTCCATTATGGCAAGTTGCTATCGGTATTACTTTTGGTATCGTAATCGCTAAAGAAATTTTTGGTGGTACAGGTAAAAACTTCTTAAATCCAGCATTAGCGGGTCGTGCGTTTTTATTCTTTGCTTACCCAGCACAAATCTCTGGAGATGCTGTTTGGGTTGCGGTTGACGGTTACTCTGGTGCTACTATGCTAAGCTCTACAGCAAGTGCAGTCGCAGGTTCAGTTGACTTCTCAATGAATGCTCAATGGTGGAATTCTTTTTGGGGCTTCATACCTGGTTCTGTAGGTGAAGTATCTACTTTCGCTATCTTACTTGGTGGTGTATATATCCTTTATAAAGGTATTGCTTCATGGCGCGTTGTCTTAGGTGTGTTTGGTGGTATGGTTCTAACCTCATTACTATTCAATGCCATTGGTAGTGATACTAATGCTATGTTTGCAATGCCTTGGCATTGGCACTTTGTAATTGGTGGTTTTGCTTTTGGTATGATGTTTATGGCGACAGATCCTGTCACTATGTCATTTACTAATACTGGCAAGTACTGGTTTGGTGCTTTAGTTGGTATCATGGTTGTACTAGTACGTGTAGTAAACCCTGCTTTCCCTGAAGGTATGATGTTAGCGATTTTATTTGCTAACTTGTTTGCGCCATTGTTTGATTACTTTGTTGTCAAGAGCAACATAAAACGGAGGCTTGCACGTAATGTCTAGTAATAAAGAAACATTCGGTAAAACGGTTGGTTTTGTACTAGCTGTTTGTGTTGTTTGTGCCTTGTTAGTATCTTTTTCTGCAGTGCAGTTAAAGCCTCTACAACAAGCAAACAAACTACTTGATCAACAAACTAAAATTCTTGAAGCTTCAGGTCTTTTAGAAAAAGCCGGTAAAGACGTTGTGAAAACTTACAATGAATTTGTTGTTGCTAAGATGATCAACCTTGATTCAGGCGAATTTGTTGAAGGTGATGTAATTACTTTTGATGAACGTCGTAACTCTCGTGATAAAGCGTTATCAGTTAAACCTGAAAATGATTTAGCAGGTATCAACCGTCGTTCAAATACGGCTGTTGTATACTTAGTTAAAAACGAAGCAGGCGTAATTGATACTGTAGTATTACCAATCGTTGGTTCTGGTTTATGGGACTTAATGTACGGTTATGTTGGCTTAGCAGCTGATTTAAATACAGTAAAAAGCGTTATCTACTCTGACCATAAGGAAACTCCAGGATTAGGTGCTGAAGTACTTAACCCTAAGTGGAAAGCTTTATGGCCGGGTAAGAAAATTTATAACGATGCTGGTGAAGTAAAAGCTAAACTTGTTAAAGGCGGCGCTAAAGCAAATGATATCCATGGTGTGGATGCATTATCAGGTGCTACGCTTACAAGTGATGGTGTTACTCGCACATTACAGTTCTGGTTTGGTGACGAAGGTTATAAGCCTTTCATTGCTAAATATCGTGCAGAAGGGGTTAAATAATGTCTTCAGATGCTAAAAAAGTATTAACGGGTCCTATTGTTGACAATAACCCGATTGCATTACAAGTACTGGGTATTTGTTCTGCACTAGCTGTTACAAGCTCAATGCAAAATGCGTTAGTAATGACCTTAGCGGTTGTTTTTGTAACGGCATTTTCTAACTTGTTTATTTCAATTATTCGTAACCATATCCCATCTAGCGTTCGTATTATCGTGCAGATGGCGATTATTGCGTCATTGGTAATTGTGGTTGACCAAGTCTTAAAAGCATTCTCTTACCAGTTATCAAAAGAATTAGCCGTTTTTGTCGGTCTAATTATTACTAACTGTATTGTAATGGGCCGTGCTGAAGCTTTTGCTATGAAAGAAAAGCCAGGTGTGAGCTTCTTAGATGGTATTGGTAACGGTTTAGGTTACGGTGCAATCTTAATGACTGTTGCTTTCTTCCGTGAACTTCTTGGTTTTGGTACCTTATTTGGTATGGAAATCTTACCATTAGTTCAAAATGGCGGCTGGTATCAAGCGAATGGTTTATTAGTATTACCATTTAGTTCATTCTTTGTTATTGGTTTAATCATTTGGGCACTGCGCCAATGGAAACCAGAACAAGTAGAGAAGGATTAATACCATGGAACATTATATTGCAATTTTAGTTAAAGCTATTTTTATTGAAAACATCGCTTTAATGTTTTTCTTAGGTATGTGTACTTTCCTAGCGGTATCGAAAAAAGTTGATACTGCTATTGGTCTAGGTGTTGCTGTTGTTGTGGTACTTGGTTTGGCTGTGCCAATGAACCAAGTTATCTACCAAGCAATCTTAGCGCCGGGTGCACTTGATAGCCTTATGGGTATTACTGATCCGAAAGAATCTATTGATTTAAGCTTTTTATCTTTTATTACCTTTATCGGTGTAATCGCAGCTTTAGTTCAAATCTTGGAAATGGTTCTAGACAAGTACTTCCCAGCGCTATACCAAGCACTAGGTATCTTCTTACCACTTATTACCGTTAACTGTGCAATCTTCGGTGCCGTGTCTTTCATGGTAGCGAAAAATTTAACTTTCGGTGAAAGTGTTGTGTACGGTGTTGGCTCTGGTATCGGTTGGGCATTAGCTATTGTTTTACTAGCTGGCTTGCGCGAGAAGATGAAATACTCTGACATTCCAGATGGCCTTAAAGGTTTGGGTATTACGTTTATCACTTCAGGATTGATGGCTTTTGGCTTTCTATCTTTCGGTGGTATTTCCCTATAGGTTTGTTCGGTGTAGTACGCAGCAACGTGTATTACACCCTTAGAGAAGTTTAAGGAAAAGTCGATGGAAATAATTCTCGGCGTATCGATGTTTACTGCAATAGTTATTGCTTTAGTTTTAGTGATTTTATTCGCTAAATCTAAATTAGTCTCAAGTGGTGACGTAACGATCAACATAAATGGCGACCCTGAAAAAGCAGTTACGACTGCGGCGGGTGGTAAATTATTAGGTGCACTAGCTGACCAAGGTATTTTTATTCCTTCAGCATGTGGCGGCGGTGGTACTTGTGGCCAATGTCGTGTTGATGTGCATTCAGGTGGTGGCGATATTCTTCCAACGGAAGAAGGTCACATCACTAAGCGCGAAGCAAAAGACGGTTGTCGTTTAGCCTGTCAAGTTGCTGTTAAACAAGACATGGAAATTGAAGTTGAAGATGAAATCTTCGGGGTTCAACAATGGGAATGTGAAGTTATCTCTAACGATAACAAAGCAACTTTCATTAAAGAACTTAAGCTTAAAATTCCAAATGGTGAATCAGTACCGTTTAAAGCCGGTGGTTACATTCAAATTGAAGCACCAGCGCATCATGTTAAATACAGTGATTTTGATATTGATGAACAGTACCGTGGCGATTGGAACCATTTTGGTTTCTTCGACGTGGAGTCAAAGGTAGACACAGATACACTGCGTGCTTACTCAATGGCTAACTACCCAGAAGAGGAAGGCATTATTATGCTTAACGTGCGTATTGCTACGCCTCCTCCGGGACGTTTACATTTACCAGCAGGTAAAATGTCATCATTTATCTTTAGCTTAAAAGCGGGTGATAAAGTGACTATTTCAGGTCCATTTGGTGAGTTCTTCGCTAAAGAAACTGATAATGAAATGGTATTCATCGGTGGTGGTGCTGGTATGGCGCCAATGCGTTCACATATCTTTGATCAACTTAAGCGCTTAAAGTCTAAGCGTAAGATGAGTTTCTGGTATGGTGCTCGTTCTAAACGAGAAATGTTCTATGAAGATGATTATAATGGCTTAGCGGCTGATAATGATAACTTCCAATGGCATGTTGCACTTTCAGACCCACAACCTGAAGATAACTGGGAAGGCTTAACTGGTTTCATTCATAACGTTCTTTTCGAAGAATACTTGAAAGACCACGATGCACCAGAAGATTGTGAATACTACATGTGTGGTCCACCAATGATGAACCAAGCAGTTATCGGTATGCTTAAAGATCTTGGTGTAGAAGACGAGAACATCATGCTAGATGACTTCGGTGGCTAATATTTTAATTTAAACGTGTTTATAAGCGCTAACTCATCGTTGGATGTACTCACCTATAGTCATAGGCTCCGTGCATCCGCCTTGATTTAGTACTTCTCTCCAACGTTTAACTTTAAAATATATTGCTGAAGAGCATTTAAAATAAAGGCGACCTCGGTCGTCTTTATTCTTTTTAAAAAAGGACTTTTAAAGAACTATTTATACAGCGTTATTTATATCAATATATTTTAGGTAATTGAGATATCCGGCAAGTGCCTTTGAATATCTTATTATTGTTGGCTCGGGCTTAGCTTTAAGTTGTCATTCCCGCGATGTTTTGGCGGGAATCCACTGATCTCCATAGCAAAGCTGTTTATGAAAATATATCGATATAAATAATAATTTTTGGAATCCTAATGAATATACTTAAACTGGTATTGTTAACCGCTTTAGCGTTAACACTCTCCGCTTGCTTCCCAAGTAATCCCTCTGATAAAACGGAGGTGTTGCTGCAAGGGCGAACGATGGGGACGACATACAATATCAAAGTTGTGGCGACTGTTGAGCAACTTGAAGCACTGAAGCTGCAAGATAAAATTGATGCAACGTTAAAACAAATCAACCAAGAAATGTCGACCTATATTCCAAGCTCAGAAATATCACAGTTCAATCAACTAACTACAACAACGCCTGTTGAAATTTCACCGGGTTTCTCACGTGTTTTAGCTGAATCTATTAGACTTGGTGAGCTAACCCAAGGCAAACTTGATGTTACCGTTGGTCCATTAGTTAACCTATGGGGCTTTGGTCCTGAGCAGCGTCCTGAAAAAGTGCCAAGTGCTGAAGTATTAGCAGCCACCAAAGAAAAGATTGGTTTGTCAAACTTAATGCTTGAAGGTAATGAGTTATCAAAAAAAGTGCCAGAGTTATACGTTGATTTATCAACTATCGCAAAAGGCTACGGTGTTGATGTAGTTGCTGAATTGATTGAAGCGAATGGTTTTACCAACTATTTAGTCGAAATAGGCGGAGAATTGCGTCTCAGCGGCTTTAAAAGCACTGGAGAGTTGTGGGTTGTTGCTATTGAAAAGCCATTAACAACTGAACGCAGTGTCCAACAATTTATTGTTCCTAAAGATAACGCCATGGCAACCTCAGGTGATTACCGTAACTATTTTGAAGCCGACGGTACGCGTTTTTCACATATTATTGATCCCGCTACAGGCAAGCCGATAAATCATAATTTAGTATCGGTTACTGTTATTCATCCATCGTCAATGACAGCTGATGGTCTTTCTACGGCGTTAATGGTGATGGGGATTGGACAAGGGATGCAATTCGCTATCGACAATGACATTGCGGCCTTGTTTATTGCAAAAACTGAAAATGGCTTTGATGAGCAATTTACGGTAAAATTTAAGCAATTCTTAAAATAGAAACCAAACAATCACTCTTTACTGACGTGAAGAGCTAAATATTTATTTCAATGACTCGTGTCCTGAGCATTGGCTTTTTTGTAAAAGTTGTAGAGAGCAAAACATTATGATGATTTTTCTAATAACCTTTGGTTTTTTTCTTGTTATCGGTGCGGCGATGGCAATTGGTTATATTGTACAAAATAGAACGTTGTCTGGCAGTTGCGGTGGCTTGGCAAGTGTTGGTATTGAAAAGGCTTGTAACTGTGATAATCCATGTGAGAAAAGACAAGAGCGCGAAAAGAAAGCTGCGCTTGAAGAAAACCTGAAAAATAAAATAGATGTAACTAATCTTTAAAAATAACCAGCAGTAAATGGCCAAAGTTTACTAGCTAATAAAAAAGGATAATGAAGTGACTTCATTATCCTTTTTTATTGCTTAAACGAAATTAAATAGCTTTAACTACTCAAAAATCTGCTTAACTAACAAAAGCGTTAATCTGTTTAAGAAGTCCAGCAGCATCAAGTTCTAATTCTCTATGTATCTCTGGTTGTGTACCATGCTTAACGAAGTGGTCTTTAACACCAATGTTTAGCACTCTGACGGCTTTACCTTGAGCGAGTAAGAATTCATTAACCCCAGAGCCGGCACCACCAGCAATGGCATTATCTTCAATGGTTACTAGCAGCTCGTGTTTATCGAACATTTCATTAATTACTGACTCATCAAGCGGCTTAACAAAGCGCATATCAACTAAACTGGCATTTAGCGCTTTTGCTGCTATTTGTGCTTCAGCTAGCATAGTACCAAAACTTAATATGGCAATTTTGTCACCGGTTAAGACTTGTCGGGCTTTACCTATTTCTATCACTTCATCGACAGCGGGTAATTCAGCGCCGGTACCATTACCACGAGGGTAGCGGACAATGCTTGGGCCATTATGCTGATGGCCTGTATTAAGCATTAGCTGGCATTCACGTTCATCTGATGGTGCCATAATCACGGTATTAGGAATACAACGCAGGTAACTTAAATCAAAAACACCTTGGTGTGTAGCACCATCAGCGCCAACGATACCAGCACGATCAACAGCAAACATCACCGGTAGGTTTTGAATAGCAATGTCGTGGATGTATTGATCGTAACCACGCTGTAAAAAGCTCGAGTATATTGCGACTACAGGTTTTTGACCACCAATGGCAAGTCCACCAGCATAAGTTACCGCATGCTGCTCAGCGATAGCGACATCAAAGTATTGCTCTGGAAAGCGTTGGCTAAATTCAACCATACCCGATCCTTCAGCCATCGCAGGTGTAACCGCGACTAACTTGTCATCGACCTGGGCCGTTTTACATAGCCAGTCGCCAAAGATTTTTGAATAACTAGGTAAGCTTGGTTTAGCCTTAGGTAAATTAGTATCAGCGGGATTAAATTTAGGCACCGCGTGATATTTAATAGGATCTTGCTCGGCAGCTTCGTAGCCTTTACCTTTTTTGGTGGCAATATGCAGTATCTGTGGACCTTTAAGGTTGCGCATATTACTAATAGTATCAACTAAACCATTAACATCATGACCATCGATAGGGCCAATATAATTAAAGCCTAACTCTTCAAAGAAAGTGCTTGGAACGACCATGCCCTTAAGGTGCTCTTCAGCGCGACTTGCTAATTCTTTAATTGGTGGGATATTGCCAAGTATTTTTTTACCGCCTTCACGAAGACCGGTGTAAAGGCTTCCCGAGAGCATCTTGGCAAAATGATTGTTTAAAGCGCCAACGTTTTGAGAAATAGACATTTCGTTATCATTTAAGATAATCAGCATATCTTTATTGATGTCTCCGGCGTGGTTCAATGCTTCAAACGCCATACCTGCAGTCATTGCACCATCACCTATAACCGCAACTGTTTTACGGTTTTTTGCTTCCTTTTCAGCGGCAACTGATAGTCCTAGTGCAGCAGAAATTGAAGTACTTGAGTGACCAACACTTAACACATCATATTTACTTTCTTCACGCCATGGGAATGGGTGCAAGCCGTCTTTTTGACGAATAGTATGCAGTTTATCTCGACGACCGGTTAAAATTTTATGTGGATAGGCTTGATGGCCTACATCCCAAATAAGGTGATCAAAAGGCGTGTTATAAACATAATGCAAGGCGACAGTAAGTTCTATTGTGCCAAGGCCTGAGGCAAAATGTCCGCTACTTTTACTGACTGAGTTTAATAAGAAACTACGTAATTCTTTACTAACGCGTGGTAAGACATCTTGTGGCATAGCACGTAAGTCTTCAGGCACGTCAATTTGAGAAAGTAGTGGATAATCAGCAAGGTTTGTAGTCATAGTTTATCTATTGGTATTAATTATATTTCGACAGATTACAGTGAGAAATCAAATGATCCCTTTGTTCTGAGTTTTTAGTGGCTACGCTTTACAATAAACGTAGCAAAATCTGCTAAAGATTGAGTATTGTAAGGTAATCTAGCCAAAGCTTGAAGCGCTTGTTGCAATAAGTTTTCAGCCTTGTGCTGTGCACCTTGTAAACCGAGCAGTGCAGGGTAGGTACTTTTGTTGGCGGCTAAATCAGAGCCAACAGGCTTACCAAGCTCTTCCTCGGTAGAGGTTAAGTCGATAATATCATCTTGTACTTGGTATGCTAAGCCGATAAGTTGTGCATATTCACTTAAGGTTTGCTTGTGCTCGTTAGTTACTTGTTCACTACACTCTGCAGGCATTAAAACCGCAGCCTCAAGCAGAGCTCCTGTTTTTAGAGAATGTAATTTTTCTAATTCAGATAGTGGAATATTCTTTGCTGTGGCTGCTAAGTCTAATGCTTGCCCACCACACATGCCTTGATAACCTGATGCTTTAACTAACTGTTGAACGAGTTTTACCTGTATTGCAAATGCAGACTTATCTTTTGTTGAGCTAAAGTCATGATTTGCCAATATATCAAAGGCTAAAGTTTGTAGGGCATCACCAGCTAAAATGGCGGTAGCTTCATCAAAAGCTTTGTGACAAGTAGGTTTACCGCGTCTTAGATCATCATCATCCATGGCAGGTAAATCATCATGCAATAAAGAATAAGCATGAATGCACTCTAAGGCTCCTGCAACCGCATCAATATCATGCATAGCTGCAGAAAGTGCTTCACCCGTGATATACGACAAATACGGGCGCATTCGTTTGCCACCAATTAATAATCCATAGCGCATTGCATCAAGCAGCGTTGGATCGTTGATAGCTAGCTGGTCTAATTTAGCGGTTAAAAAATCATTAATGCGTTGCTGATAATCAGCATATGAAGTCAAGGTTGCCATTAATTTTCGCCTTGAGCACCGTCAAAGTCTGACAGTTCGGCGCTGCCGTTTTTATCGAGCAATATTTGCACTTTTTGTTCGGCACTTTGCAATTTGGTTTGACTTAACTGACTGAGTTTTAGACCACGTTCAAAAAGGGCCATTGATTCTTCTAGATTTAAGTCACCTTGCTCAAGGCTTTGTACTATTGTATCAAGTTCACTTAATGATTCTTCGAAAGAGAGGTTTTCCAGTTTCTTTTTGGCCATTATTCTTGCTCTATACGTGTCGCTATTGATGAGTTGCGGCAAACTTACCCTAGCTTGCCACGCGGGTCAATTGACCTACTTCAACTATTATTAAAAAATATTTTATCATTAGTGTTAAGTTATTGACACTATGGGCGATAATATTCTTATATGCGCAATTTTTTTTCGTGAACTATTCAATAGCTTTTCCTGAATAGATTTCACATAATGTACTATTCTTTACTGAAGTACTGTCTTGAAGCGCAAACTGTTGGTTATTTAGGAGAATTCTGTGGATTTAGCTACGTTAATTGGTATTTTGGGCGCAATCGGCTTATTGGCTATGGCGATGGTGCTGTCTGGCGATATTATGATGTTTGCTGATACCCAGTCGGTTTTAATTGTTTTTTGTGGCTCAATCTTTATCGTGTTATCAAATTATAATTTAGGTCAGTTCTTCGGCATAGGTAAAATTATTGCTAAAGCCTTTATGTTTAAGATTGAAAAGCCGGAAGAGTTAATTGAAAAAGCAGTAGACATGGCTGATGCAGCACGTAAGGGGGGATTTTTAGCGTTAGAAGAAGCTGAAATTACTAATCCTTTTATGCAAAAAGGTGTCGATATGCTCGTTGATGGCCATGATGCCGATGTGGTACGTGCTACGTTGCAAAAAGATATCAACTTAACCACAGAGCGGCATGAAAATGGCTCTAACATGATGATGGCACTTGCTGATGTTGCGCCAGCAATGGGGATGATTGGAACATTAATTGGTCTAGTGGCCATGCTATCGAACATGGATGACCCTAAATCTATCGGTCCTGCCATGGCCGTAGCTTTATTAACTACCCTCTATGGTGCTTTCCTTGCTAACGTCATTGCTATTCCAATTGCTAACAAATTAAAGCTACGTTTGGCAGAAGAAAAAATGAACCAAGAATTGGTACTTGATGCTGTTCTTGGCATTCAAGATGGTCAAAACCCGCGTGTTATCGAAGGCTTATTAAGAAACTACTTAGCTGAAGGTAAAAGACAAGTCGATACAACAGAAGAGTAGCGGGAGTAGTTTATGGCTGAAGAAAAAGAATGTAAATGCCCACCTCCCGGGTTGCCTGCATGGATGGGAACCTTTGCTGACTTGATGTCATTGTTAATGTGTTTCTTCGTCTTACTATTATCCTTCTCTGAAATGGATGTGTTGAAATTCAAGCAAATAGCTGGCTCTATGAAGTTTGCTTTTGGTGTACAAAACAAAATCGAAGTAAAAGATATCCCTAAAGGCACTAGTATTATTGCGCAAGAATTCCGCCCTGGTAAGCCTGAGCCAACGCCCATTGAAGTTATTCAGCAGCAAACCATGGAGATGACTCAACAAATGCTTGAGTTCCAAGCCGGGGACGAAACCTCTGCTGGTGGTCGTCAAGAGCAACGGGGTACAGAACGTGGTGGTCAATCACAAAATACAGAAGATGCATTGTCTCAACAAGCACTTGAACAAGCTAAACAAGATCTAGAAGATGCAGCTCAAGAGCAAGTTAATGAATTAGTGAAGAAAATTGCAGAGCAACTCGAGCAACAAATTCAAGATGGCGCTATTGAAATGGAGTCACTTGGCCAACAAGTGATTATTCGTATCAGAGAAAATGGCTCATTCCCTTCAGGCTCGGCATTTTTACAGCCTAAGTTTAGACCGATAATGCGAGAAATAGGTGAGTTATTAAATACTGTCCCTGGTGAAATTATGGTGTCAGGTAATACCGATAATCAAGGTGTTGATTCTGAATTATTTAGCTCTAATTGGGAACTTTCTAGTAAACGTGCGGTAGCCATTGCTCACGAGTTGATCAAAGTACCTAATTTTGACCCTACACGTTTAGTGGTTGCAGGTCATGCCGATACTCGTCCGTTAGTGCCAAACACTAATGCACTTAACCGTCGTCGTAATCGCCGAGTAGAGATAGCTATTAACCAGGGTAAGGCGAAAGAAACTGAGCGAATTGGCGTAACCAAAGAATAGAAATTACTGCCTTTATCGGTAATTTGATTCTCTTGTCGTTTAAAGCTTAAAAAGACACCAAAATAGTGTACAATGCGCGCCACTATTTTTTTGTCTTTTTTAGGTTATTGTCGATGAAATTTATCGTAAAGCTTCAGTCTGAGATTACTATTAAATCTCGCCCAGTCCGTAAACGTTTTACTAAGATCTTAGAGTCGAGCATTAAAAATGTTTTGCGTCGTGTTGATGAGAAAGTCACAACACGTATGAACTGGGATAATATTGAAGTTAATACCAAAGACAACTCCCCTGAAAACCGTGAAAGATTAGTTGAAGCATTAAAATGCATTCCCGGAATTCCTATGTTTTTAGAAGTGTTACAAACAGATTTTGTTGATGTGCACGATATCTATGAGAAAACCTTAGCAGTCCATGCTAAAAGTATTGAAAATAAAACTTTCTGCGTAAGAGCCAAACGTACCGGAAACCATGATTTTAATTCTCTTAAAGTTGAGCAATATGTTGGTGGAGGCTTAAATCAAGGAGTAGAAAGTGCCAAAGTTAAGCTGAAAAACCCCGATGTTACTATTCATCTTGAAATTAAAAACAAAGATTTATTCATTGTCACTGAACGTCATATCGGTTTAGGTGGCTTCCCCATTGCTACTCAAGAAGATGTCTTATCTTTGATGTCTGGTGGTTTTGACTCAGGTGTTTCAAGCTATCAAATGATTAAAAAAGGCGCACGTACTCATTACTGTTTCTTTAATCTAGGCGGCTCTGCCCATGAAGTAGGTGTTAAGCAAATTAGCTATTACTTGTGGAACAAATTTGGCGCTTCACATAAAGTAAAATTCTTTGCAGTAGATTTTGAACCGGTTGTTGCTGAGATCTTAGATAATGTTGAGAACAGCCAAATGGGTGTTGTGCTTAAGCGAATGATGGTGCGAGCTGCAAGTAAAATTGCCGAAAAAGGTAAAATTCAAGCACTCGTTACTGGCGAAAGTTTAGGTCAGGTATCAAGTCAAACTTTAACGAATTTAAATGTTATTAATAAGGTAACCGATACGTTAATTTTACGTCCTCTGGCAGCTTACGATAAACAAGAGATTATTGATATAGCACGTAAGATAGGTACGGAAGATTTCTCAAAAACTATTCCTGAATATTGTGGCGTTATCTCCAAAAAACCAACGGTTAAAGCGGTTCTTTCTAAAATTGAAGAAGAAGAAGCTAATTTTGACTTTGACGTGTTAGATAAAGTGGTTAGTGAAACGCGTGCTTATGATATTCGCGATATTGGTAAAGAAACTGAAGAAGAGATTCATGCGGTTGATTTAGTTGAAAACATTGCAGATAACGCCGTTGTACTAGATATCCGTAGCCCTGAAGAAGAAGATGAAAACCCTCTAGAACTTGGTGATGTTGAAGTTAAGCATATTCCTTTCTATAAATTGGCGACTCAGTTTGGCGATTTAGATATGTCGAAAGACTACCTGTTATATTGTGACCAAGGTGTGATGAGTAAGCTTCAAGCACTTTACTTGCTTGATAATGGTTTCAAAAACGTCAAAGTTTACCGTCCATAGTTTTAAGGTAAGGTTTAAGATAAGTTTTCTGATAAATAAGGTTGAAATAGTTACTATTTCAACCTTATTTTTTATACTACTGAAATTGTCATTGCTGCTTTGCTGTCGTCGATAATGCGAAAACTTGCTGCCATAACTTAGTGTTTTGAGGCGTAGCAATGCCATATTGCTGACCTAAGCGGTGAATATAGCCATTGATATAGTCAATTTCTGTTGGCTTATCTGCAATAATATCGCAACGCATTGATGAACAATTCTTTGCTGTGGCCTTAGCAACTTTTGTCACAAGCCCCTGTAAATATTCTAACTGTAACTCTACTCCTACAGCATTAGCGACTTGACATATTTCGCTGAGCAGTTGAGTTATTTGTGCTGAAAATTGTTGATGATTAATGTCGCCATTATCCATGTCGTTAATGGCAGTGATGGGATTGATGACACAGTTAATAGCCAACTTTAGCCATTGTTTCTCGACGATATCTTTATGAAAGCTGACATCAGGCAACGCTTGATTGAGTATGTTTGTTAATTGTTCTTGCCTACTTTTTGACAACTGCCCCGATAATAACCCTATATCGCTTTGCCCTATACCGGTATGAACTATGGTTAAATTGCCTGTTCGTAAGCAACCGTGAGTGGTAAGCATCGCAATGATCGTTTGCTTTTCTGGCAGGACATTTGCTGCTTCTTCAATTGTTCCCATACCGTTATGAGCGAGAATCACTATACAGTCTTTATTAATGCTATGAGCTAACGTCTTAAGTGCTTTAGCGATTTGATAAGATTTTAGGCATAAAATGACTAACTGAGCTTGCTGTAAATCTTTATCCTGACAGTAATTTAGCAGGTAAGACGTAGCTGCCTTTTGCTGGTAAGGGGTAAAATAATAGTTTGCTGAAGATAATTCCTTAGTACTTAAAGAATGTTGGTTCGATGCAAGTAGGCTCACTTGATGTTTTTCAGCTTGTTGAGATAAATGATGGTACCAAAGTAAACCAATTGCTCCTTGCCCAACGACAACAATGTTTTTAATTGAGTTTGGCATTTCGTTTAAGTCATCAATCATAAAGTGTTATTTGCTAGGATATTATCATGAATTTACTTAGGATTCTTATGGTATTGTCATCGTTATAATGTTCATTCACCTAGTTGCGTACAGTGAATGCGTGGGTATAATAGAGGCAATTAGTTAGTTAAATTTATTATAGAGAACAAATTATGCCATCAATGGATATCGTATCAGAAACTGATTTAGAAGAAGTTCGTAATGCCGTAGATAATGCCAACCGTGAAGTCAGCACACGTTTTGATTTTCGTGGTGTTGAAGCAAGCTTTGAATGGAAAAAGCCAAATGTTAACTTAAAAGCGGAAGGTGATTTTCAGTTAAAGCAAATGTGTGACATGTTACGTAGTCAGTTAACCAAGCGTAACGTTTGTGCTAAAGCAATGAACGTGGGTGATGCAAGCGCAACGGGAAAAAACTGGAGTCAGCAAGTTACTTTCAAAGAAGGTATCGAGCAAGATATGGCGAAAAAAGTGGTTAAGCTTATTAAAGGCGAAAAGTTAAAAGTTCAAGCGGCCATTCAAGGTGAGCAAGTGCGTGTAACCGGTAAAAAACGTGATGATTTACAGGCGGTAATGCGCTTAGTTAAGAGTGCTGAGTTAGAGCAATCTTTTCAGTTTACCAACTTTAAAGACTAGTTTCCTGCTCATGATATAGTTTTGCTATATTAATCCGTTAATAAAACATAAAAACCATAACTTAGTTTATGGTTTTTTTATTGCTATTGCGAGTTGAGCAAAGTCGACGTCATTATTTACATAATGCTTTAATGCGAATTTTATCAGTCCAGCTCATAAAACCATGATTTGTCAGGTATTCAACGTTTATCATTGAAGTGCCTTGGGGACATTGTTTTAAAAGACTATCATAGGCTTTATCGACATAATTAGTATCGAAAACAAACCCTAGGATGTTTTTTTGAGACTTTTCAATACTGATAAGCTGGCCATTTTCAAACTCATTAATGCGCTCTTCTTCAATTGCCACTTGTGACATGTGAATACTACTTGTACAGGCACTAAGCATTACTAGCGAAAATAATAAAAATAATTTTTTCATCTCTACACCTCGTTACAGTAAGCGGAGACAATGACTTCCCTTTTAAATACCAGCAAATAACCAGTAGTTTGGTGTTTGGTATATACCCCTTCAATTTTTCCACTTGAGCATTGATCTTTCAGCTTATCAATGGCGACATCAACAAATTTGTTGCTAAAATTAATACCGATAAAATTCCAACTTGATGAACTGGTACTTATTTTATTTTCTCGTTCAGCAGGGACTTGCGTCATTGATACGGTATTTAACCCAACACAGCCAGAAAGAGAAAGGGCAAGTAATGAAAATAATATTGTTTTGTTTAACATAGAGAATTCCTAAAATTTAATTAATACAGTAACCATTAATGCGCACTACCTCGCCACTTACCGGGCCGATATTAGTTGCTTCGCGTATTGAGGTTAATCCTGTTATCTTTCGACTTGGGCATGCTTTGACTACTTCCACTAATACTTGTTCCGCATAATTATCGTTGTAAACAGGATTGCCCGTTTTAGGGCCGAAGTTACTGATGGCTAATATAAAAGCGATAAACTCCAGATCTTCACTGGTTGAAGCCGACTTTGCCACATCAGCACCTATTTGAACTGTTTGCGCGGCATCAAAACCGAGCTCATTAACCTGTACTGTGAACGGCGTAAGTTTGCCTCGTGACTGATCAATGTCGCTAACATGCACATGATGAAGCTGGCTGCACCCGCCAATGAGCAATAAACTAAGCCCAAACATACTTTTCATTTTAATTAGCATATTTATTTACCTACTTAGAATGTAATTTGTTGATAAAACTTGTGATGATTATACGTGGTATTGTTAATGAATAATGGGCTTTATTGTGTATTTACTGTGGCAGAAATGTCAGAAACTGTAAGTTAACTAACAGACTTAGTTAGCAGTAGAGTAGGATAATGAGGTATGGCTCAATGATGAGTATCGGCTAATTATTACTGTGCATGTCAGCCATTTGAGATTTATCTAAATCAAGTTGGTGTAATTTTAGTAAACATGCAGGTGTGATACCAAATTGTTTTTTAAAGGCTGAAGTAAAATTAGAAACATGATTATAGCCGGCTTGATAACCCGCCTCACTGATGCTTAAGTCTTTAACAGTAATTGCTATTTTTGCTTTTTCTAACCGTTGCAACCTAATGTATTCATTAATAGTTTGTTGATATGTTTGTTTAAAATACCGCTGTAAACTCGAGACACTCAAACCAAAGTGTTTAGCAATTTCGGGTAAGGTAAGGGTATTCCCCAGCTCTTTTGTGATAAAACGTTCAATATTTTTCTTTTTTCGCAACTGCTTTTTCTCTACTGTCGCCAAGTTATTGTCAGCATGCATTAACGGCTGGCTTGGTTTATCAATTTTATTTGGTAATACCTGTAATAAATTATTAAGCAGGGTATAGGCTATTTGCTCTTTGATAAGGTTGGTTTGCAGGGTGTGATCACTTGGTAATGCAAGTAACTGTTGCGCTAACTGACTAAAAACACGGTTGTCTTGCCATTGATATAGTGAACCATGATGACTAAATAGTTTTTTCAATAGCGCTTTGCTGCGAGGATCATTACAACGCTTTTCTAGCCATACTCGTTTAATGAATAAATTTACTTTTCTTACCGTTTGTCCCTTAGTAATTTTTCTACTGAAAAGCTCATTTTTTGTTAATACACTTACTGCACAAGTAGCATTAATTTCTTCTGATTGAATTTGTTTAGCTTTAACAGAACTTTCGCTATCACAAGTAAGTTGATAAGCCTTGCTCCCTAGGCAGAAGTGTAAGTTACCAGTTAATAGAATATTAAAGCTTAAACTTGCAGGAATTTGCGTTGAACTTAGCGCGTTGTCTGACTCGATTACATCAGCACCATGAATACTAAGCCCTGAAGCTAACTCATTGTGGAAAAAATGGCCACTCATCACATGACCCGCTTTATTATTTGTTAATAGCCTATTGGCATAACCCATTGATGACAATAATCCAGAAAAAGATTTACTATCCATTGTAATGTCTGACTTCGATTTCATCTAAACTCCATGGGGTGACGATTTTGCATAGTAAGCTGACGTTTTTGCAAAAGTTTTAGTTTATAACTAATCATAACAACTTTGTATAATAATGAGAATCATTATCAATAGGGTGTATCATTATTGAGACTCTAACTACAAAGGAAAACTTATGAACAGCAAGCCGTTTGCTAAGTGTGCTATCGCATTAGCAATTTCTAGTATATTAACCAGCCAAATTGTTTACGCCAATGAGCAAGAGACAAAGGCAGAAAACTCAAGTGTAGACCCCAAAAAAACAGAACAGCTCGATAATGTTGAGCGAGTGCAAGTCTGGGGCACAGCAGTAAAGTCATCATCGGTATACATGGGCGGCGCAGAAATTGCGACTAAACAAGCCGACCATATCAGTGATTTATTACGAACTATCCCTGGTGTTGATGTTGGTGGAGCACATTCATTAAATCAACGCATTACCATTCGTAGTATGGACGATAAAGATCTAAGGATTACGATTGATGGTGCCAATCAAAATACTTACATGTATCACCACATGGGCAACTTACAAATTCACGCTGATATTTTAAAGTCAGTAGATATTGAAGTGGGCAGTAACTCAGTGATAAATGGTGGTCTTGGTGGTGCGGTGCACTTTGAAACCAAGGAAGCAAAAGACTTACTTGTTGAGGGAGAGAGTTTTGGTGGTCGCGTGCAAGGAAGCTATGCAGATAATGCTTCTTCAAGCTTTTCATTGACAGGTTATGGGCAGCTGACCGAAAGTTTTGATTTTCTTGCTTACTATAACTTTGTTGATCGCGATAATTATACCGTCGGTGGCGGAAAAATATTAGATGCAGATGGCGATGAAGTACCAGGCACTGATGGCGAAGTAAGAGGACTCGAAGGCGAAGTCAACGATGCCTTGATTAAATTTGGTTGGGATCTTGATGCTGACCAAAGGTTTGAACTTGGTTATGAAGCATACCAAGATAAAGGTGATTACAGCTATCGCCCAGATATGGGCTTAGCGACAGATACCGCGATAACAGCATCACTTGAAGTTCCCTTGTTTTGGCCGACAGAACTGACTCGCGATACCTTAACGGCTAACTACGATCTTAACTGGGGAGAAAGCTCTAGTTTAAAAGTCGCGTTATTTAACAATGAAAGCTCACTTAACCGTGACGAAAGTGGTTACGCCAACAATCCTAAATATGTCACGTGGGCCGGTGATATAACCGGCACAGCAACCAATAACGGTATTCATGTTATCGGTAATTCTATGCTAGGTCATAGCATTGAGCATGAGTTAACTTATGGCTTGGATGTCGTTAAATATAAGACTGATTATAAAAAGGTTTACCTTGATAATTCGGTCGATAGCGCCAAAGAAAATGCCGTCAACAGCTCGGCATTTATTGAAGACAGAATTGATTTTGGTAATGGATTTGCCTTAATTCCAGGGGTACGTTTTGACAGTTATGATATTGAATCAACGGTAGTCGATGATACTTTCAGTCAATTTTCAGCAGCACTTGCGGCCGAGTACGCCATTGCCAATAGTTTTATTGTTAAAGCCAGCAGTACTCAATTATTTAAAGGCCCAGAAATTGGCGAAGTATTTACCGGAGCAGGTACTGGTGATACTGCAAACCCAGATATTGAAGCAGAAACAGGTTTTAACCATGAACTCGCTTTTGCCTATGATGATAGTGTACTTGGCGCAGACTCATTTACTGCAGGCATTACCTTATTTAACACAACCATTAATGATTTCATTTACGATTGGGCTAATGTACCTGGCGGTGGTGCAAGAGATTATTGGAAAGATAATATTGGCGATATGACTATCGATGGCTTCGAGTTCTATACCGGTTATGCTTTAGGGCAGTTGAACTTACAGCTAACTTATTCTGTTGCTGAAAGTGAGCTAGATGCCTTTGATGACTATGCTGCACTTGATGGTGGTAGGTTAGACCGCCAACAAGGCGATACCATCAGTGTCTCGGCAGATTATATCTTTGCTGAAATTGACCTAGCGCTACATTGGGATATGTTAATGGTTGATGATCTTGACGATGGTTTAGCAATTGATGGTCCATCTTTAGATAACTCAAAAATGTCTTATTCAGTTCATAACTTCTCAGTTAGCTGGCAACCCGAGCAAGTTAGTGGCTTAAGTTTAATTTTAGGCGTAGATAACGTATTTGATGAATTTTACGCATCACAATCTTCTCATACCGGTGTGTCGTTTCACCCACGTTTTGGCAAGCTTTATTTAATGGATTACGAGCCGGGTCGAAATGTTAAAGCGACAATCGCTTATCAATTTTAATAACCCGCTACTTAATATAAGTAATCAGCAGTCACATTGTTGTGATTGCTGTTTTATCTTAAATCATGCGGTGAAAAGTCGATGAGCGAACCATGAGAAAAAAACAAAATAATAATCACAATAGCAATTCAAATCGACAAGCAAAGACAAAACGGTATTGGCAATGGACTAAAACTGTTATCGCCAAACAGGCGTTTTCATTATGCCGTTGGTTACATATCTATGTTTCAACAGCACTGTTTAGCTTACTGATATTCTTTTGTATCACAGGTATCACCTTAAATCATGCTACTTGGTTCACCAGTGATGGCGAAAGTCAGTTGCAAGTTAAGTCTTTGCCAAAGGCGTTGCAAAACTCTCTCGAAAATCAAGAAAGTACCGCCTTATACGATTTGCAACAACATGTGGAGCAGCTTATTAATTTGACAAAAGTTCGCAGTATTGATGTGGATTTAGCCATAGGAGAAGTCAGTTTTGATTATCCAATACCTGCAGGTTATGTCTTTGTAAGTGTCTATGTTGAGGCTGGCGAAATAGAAATAGAGCAAAAAGCAGGCTCTGTAGTGAGCTTGTTAAATGATTTACACAAAGGTCGTCATAGTGGTGAGTTTTGGTCATGGCTTATTGATATTAGTGCAGCGTTAATGCTGCTCTTCTCATTAACCGGTTTAGTGATTTTATTGCAAAACAATAAACATAGAAGCAAAGGAGTGTTGTTTATTATATTTGGCAGTATTGCCCCTTGGCTTGGTTATTTACTCTGGGTTCCTCGAATTAGTTGAGCTTGAATAAGTCATTTATTTTAACAAGCGAAAAATTTAGCTGGCAAAGAGCATCCTTAAATTAAACAAGATTAACAATGAGAAATAGTAATGAAAAATTTATTAAATACGCTACTGGCACTTTATCTAGTCGCCACGGCTTTGAACTCACAGCAAGTAGGTGCTAGTGAGCTCACGGTTGAAGTGAGTATTCCAAAGATTGATAGTCAACCTTATCACAAGCCCTATGTTTCGATATGGCTGGAAACTAGTAAACGAAAGGGCGTTTATACTTTAGCTTTTTGGCATGAGCAAAGTGACTGGTTTAAAGATCTACGTCAGTGGTGGCGAAAAATAGGTCAACAAAACAGTCCAGCTTATGATCAAGTCACAGGTGCAACGAAAAAGCCTGGTCGTTATCAGGTAAAAATAACCAGAGAAGCTTTTGCTGAACTTGCGTTACCACCGGGGGAGTATTTTTTAAATGTGGAGGCGGTTCGTGAAGAAGGAGGTAGAGAATTTATCAGACAGAAAATTACTCTTGGCTTAGCTGAACGCAAAACCTATCAAAAATCAGGTACACACGAGCTAGGCAATATTGTTATTAACGTCACGCCATAGTGATTGTTAGTTAAGACCGTAATCGCAGTAAATAAAGGAATAAACATGTTAATAAATGCTACAAAAACCTTAACTGAACTTAAAAAAATTATGAATAATACGATGAAAACACTCACATTAATTACCGCACTGTTATTTTCGTTAAACGTCTCTGCCCATGAGCGTTTTATTTTACCTAGTCATACCGTTTTATCTGGTGATAAAACTCAGTCTGTCAGTCATGTCGCCAGTATATCAAATGCTATTTTTCATGGAGATAGGCCCCTAGGCAATAACGATAAAGGTATTGAAACAAAAAATTTATCAATGCTTTTCAAAAGATTACACACGGTTGTTATTGGTCCAGATGGCACAAGTAGCAAGCTCAGTTGGCAAGCATTTTCACGGTTTTCTGTTGCAGATATGCAAGTAGAACAGTCGGGTACTTATCGAATAGCGATAGTACAACCTAATACTCCTATGACCACTTTTAAAAAGTCCGATGGTAGTTTTGGTCGGTTCTTTGGTGATAAAGGCGTTGTGCCTGAAAAAGCAACCAACGTAGTAAGGAGAACTACCGCTTCTCGCGTTGAAAGCTATGTCAGTTTTAATGAGCTAAACCGAGTTGCACTTAAGCCAACAGGGCAAGGTTTAGAGCTAACAGGTGAAAGCCACCCAAATGATTTGTTCACCAACGAATTGATAAGGTTCCAACTTCATTTTCAAGGAGAGCCATTAAATGAAGTAACTGAAGTGAAGTTAGTACAGGGAGCAACACGTCATCGAAATCAAAGAGACGAACAAATAATTAAAACTGATGCACAAGGGCGTTTTTCACTGACAATAAAGCAGGCAGGGTTTTATTTGTTATCGGCAAACGTAGACGTTGAAGGGCAAACTGGCAGTGGTATTGATATTCATCACTATGGTCTATACGCTACGCTTGAAGTCTTCCCACAGTAATTGTGTCATTGTAGTATCCAACTGCAATAACAACCTTTTCTAATCGACAGCCATAGCAAGAGTTATGGCTTTTCTGTCTTTTCAAGTTGCTATGTTCAAAACTACAGCCCTTCCTAGGGGGATTGTTTATTGAAATGATTGAGCTTTGATGATTAAGATTTTTTTGTTTTGATTTGATAATATCACTGAAACTTGATTGTTAACTTTTGATTATTTCAGCTACCCCTCTAAAAGGAAGTTAATTGTTTTATCTAAAAGGAGGTTGTCATGACTGTAGGTATGAGCTTTGCGCTGAGGGCGAAACAGCCGAAACAAAAACGTTGTGACAGATGTGAGCTATATTATCCTGAATCACTAGCCCAATGTGACCATTGCGCTGAGCTTGATAACCTTGAGTTAGCAAAATTCAAAGCACAGCATCAAGAAACCCTTCAAGGTAATTCATCTTTTGGTAAGTCATTATTTTTTGCTGCAGCAATTATAGCTTTATTATTATTGTTCAGCTTTTTATAGGGTAAACTAGCTTTTATCGTTGCATTAAGTGCTTTAATCATTGATTAATAGGCGCTTAGTGCAAGTATTTATTAATATCTAATAAGTGTTCAATAAAGTGGAGGTTACTTTGTTATATCCAATGTTCTTAATGGTAGTTTTGATTTGTATCGTTGCTACTATTGCCGTCAAAGCTAGAGTTTCTAGTGTTAAAAATAAGCAGGTAAGTGCTAAGTACTTTCAGTTAATGGAAGGTAGTGACATCCCAGACATCATTACTAAAACCACACGAAATTTTAATAATCAATTTGAGATCCCTGTTTTATTTTATGTGGTGGCTACCTTATATATTAGTTTTGATTTAGAAAGTTTTTTTGCTATTGCGGTTGCTTGGAGCTTTGTAATATTTCGCTTTGCGCATTCCTATATTCACTTAACATACAATAATATTATTCATCGTATGTTCACTTTTTGGCTGTCGATGCTGTGCGTGTTGATTCTTTGGGTTAATTTACTGATACAAAAAGTATAATAAAGTCACTTTTGTTGGACGCAGACGTTAGGCTAAGACGCCTGGTATATAAGTCAGGCACATGCAAAAGTGTATTTTGTAAAATCGACAAGGATATTTATGAGCTCTGAAAAAGTAGTAATCATTACCGGGGCAGGTCGTGGCATTGGCGCTGCAACCGCAAAGCTTTTTGCCAGCAATGGTTTTGCTGTCTGTATTAACTATAAGTCTAACTCACAATCTGCCAACGAAGTGGCTGAGGCAATAACGGCACAAGGTGGAAAATGTATTACAGTACAGGCAGATGTTTCTTGTGAGGATGAAGTTACTCGATTGTTTTCTATAGTTGATGAAAAGCTAGGGCATTTGTCAGTACTTGTTAACAATGCGGGTATATTGAAAAAGCAATCTCGCTTAGTCGAAATGACTGCCGAAAGAATTAATGAAATCTTGATCAACAATGTCACCAGTTCCTTTTTATGCTGTAAAGCGGCGGTTAAGCGAATGTCAACGTCGCAAGGCGGTTCAGGCGGGGTTATTGTTAATGTATCTTCAGGCGCTTCACGCTCTGGTTCGCCTAATGAGTATATTGATTACGCGGCATCGAAGGGCGCAATTGATACCTTAACTAAAGGCTTATCAGTTGAAGTTGCTTCAGAAGGTATTCGAGTTAACTGTGTGCGTCCAGGGTTGATTCACACCGATATGCATGCGGATGGTGGTGAGCCTGAGCGAATAGCCAGGCTAAAAGCAATTATTCCATTAAAAAGAGGTGGACAACCTGAAGAGGTGGCTGAGGCTATTTATTGGCTTGCTTCAGATAAGTCGTCATTTTCGACTGGCAATTATTTGGACTTAGCGGGCGGTTTGTAAGCTCTCGAAATGATTATCAACGACTATCAATGACCATGAATGTTTAGGTAGGGAAGTGGTATGTTATTTACTGCACTAATTACCTATGGCGGTATAACAACTTTATTTCAGGTTAACCTAGGTACTTTATGAAAAACCTGCTTTTAATTATCGTTGCTCTTTTCCTTTTTACTGCTTGTGAAAGCGAAAAGGCAGAGGGTACTGTGCTGATATTTAAGTACAAAGATTCTGTACAGTGCAACTTGATAGCGGAGTTCCCCTAGAAACTATGGCGGCAGAATTATCTGATGCCAATGTTGACGTGCTTTGCTCTACAGAGACACATGATGGTAATGCTGTTATCACCGTATGTGGAGCCGAAACTGGAGTCATTAATGTTTTTAAGATCCCTTCCCCTTCATTAATTGCGGCTGAAAACTTAGGTTTTAATGATATTCAAACACTTGAAAGCGCAAGCGCCTTTCTTGAGTGTGAATAGTCACTTATCGTAAAAAAATATGGCTATGTAAAATTTCATATAGACGTCTATACGTTTAGAAGTTGACATATCTAGCAATCTAAGTAACATTATGCTTATCAGTTTATATGTGCTTTTTTGTTAGGTTATATTATGCCCATTAAAATTCCCGGACAGTTACCCGCGCTTTCAGTATTAGATAATGAAAATATTTTTGTTATGTCTGAGCACCGCGCTGCTAATCAAGAAATACGCCCTATGCAAGTGGCTATCTTG
>Ga0105348_1000152_pt1 | contig 50277 bp, 37 predicted proteins | sample EN8Hudsemesocosm_2_FD_83504 | JGI IMG/M metagenome (GOLD analysis project Ga0105348, IMG submission 83504) | Methane-oxidizing microbial communities from mesocosms in the Hudson Canyon - EN8C Hudson Canyon | ecosystem: Environmental > Aquatic > Marine > Cold seeps | place: Hudson Canyon... | reverse complement strand
CGAATACCAACTTTTAAGCCTTCGACTTGTGTAGTAAAACGGGTAGAGATCGCCATGCCTGCAGCATCATCTCGTGCACTGTTTATTCTGAGCCCGGATGATAGTCTCTGCAGCGCAGTTTGATTATCTTTCTGCGATGTATCCAGGTTACGTTGCGCATTAATTGACGCAAGATTGGTATTGATGATTTGAGGCATAGTGCTCTCCTGCTTATCTTCTAATACCGCTGGACCGCTTCCCCCGTTTAAGGATGGTAAGGTCAGCTACTAGCGGCTACTGGTTCACGAATAAATTAATAAAATATGATCACCTTAACGGGATCACATCTTTGGTTGCTTTTTGTAAAGCATTGACCGTGCCAGTTTTTTTGATGTTTATTTAAGTGGTTGAAAAATAAGAATTTAAAAATGTCAGGTGGTGAGTGCTGTCGGCTCGTATAGCGTTTGTGAATGAAGTTATTTCCGCTTTGTGGCGGAAAATTGCCGCTTTTTAAGCGTAATACCTTAGATGTGACGATAAATAAACTGTGATTACAGTCACATAACAAATGATAACTAAAGCGCACCTAAATTATCAAAGCTGATATTGAATTAGCGGCTTAGATTAATTAATAATATCTATGTTGATAAATAACTTAATTAGAAAAATGAAATGAGGTTGTATTCATGTTTACTAATTTTGATAAAAAACTGCGGCCAAGGCCTTACCCGAAATATACAAATGACTATATAGAGACGGGGGGCGATAACTATTCAAATAAGTACTCAGGTGATACTTTCACTTTTTCCGGTTTTAATCAGTCCTTTTTTATAAGCAATAAATCTCTTCTTGAAAGCAGGTGCTTTCCATCCTCCTGACGACCTAGCTATTAACATTATTGTTCTCTTAGCTTTATAGCGAATGCTTGATATTGGCCTCATTCTAAGGTGTCGTTTATGCGATGTGTTCTATCCCTACCTAAACTACTTTTTTTGCTGCTTACGGGCATCATGCCCATAGATGCTGTAGCAAGTGTACTGGTGTTAGAGTCCTCTGCAGACACTGTTTTGGCAGAGCGGCAACCAGACCTGAATCTTGGAGGGATGCGTAAACTGAGTTTGGGGTCAGGTTCTGCCGACGAACATACTCTCATTGCTTTTGATTTAACTGAGCTATCTATAGATGCTAGAGATATTCAGTCAGCTCAATTGATTGTCGACGTTATTTATTATGCTCAAAGCCAGTCTAGTCATGAAGATTGCAAGGGACACAAAGAGCATGACCATCACAAAGGATGTGAACGCTACGAAGATAGTGACCATTCTAAAGGTAAGGGTTCCAGCCATAGAGGGCGCAAAGCCAGCAAAAGTACTCCCTCTGAGATAACGCTGCATTCAATATTAGAGGTGTGGAATGAAATGGACGCCACTTGGAATTGTAATGTGTTAACGAATTGCTCTGGAAGCTGGCAGGGTGGGGATTATAAAGCTGCTCCAATAGCGCGTGTAAAAGCTAAAAACATCAGCAGCAAAACGATACAGTTTGATGTAAGCAAAGAGGTAAAAGAAATAGTGAATGGGCGCTGGAATCACGGCTGGCTTATTAAGAAAAAATATGCCGATAAGGGCAGTATTACTTTCAGTTCAAAAGAGGGTCGTGTTAAAAAAGGCACTAACAGCCCCCGTCTTATTTTATCATTAAAAACCTCAGATGACGTCGCACCGCCAAAAGTTGATATCATCACTTATCCAGACAACTTGCTTATCGCGGATTCGCCAGCAGTCTTCAGTGTTAACTTCTCTGATGATAAAAGAATAGACCCCGCTTCAGCCTTAATTACATTTGATGGCCAAAATATCAACTCATCCTGTGTTATTGCCGCAAGTTTCGCCCAGTGCTCATTGCAATCCATTAATGCGGGTGTGCATAAAATAACTGCTGAGGTGCGGGATCACACAGGTAAGAAAGGTGCTGATCACAGCTCATTTTTATATATACAAAAATCGCTTGGCCATAATCAATTTATTTCTATCTGGCATGAGGGGGTAGGTTCGCCTTATATAGAACAAGGGCGAGATACTGATTTATACCTGGATAACTTCTCGGGTGACGTTTACAAAAAGAAAAATGGTGCGTGGTTATATAGCACAAATATTGCCGGTCAAACTGGGGCGGTTGGTTTCAAAGGCGAAACGGGTGACAGAGGCTTAAGTGGTGGTCAGGGCGATAAAGGCGAAAGGGGGCAGGGTGGAGAGGGCGGTATTCAAGGTGTCACTGGTGATATCGGGATTAGAGGTGATCAAGGTATGCAGGGACTGCCGGGTTTATTAGGTGCAAAAGGAGAAAAAGGTGCTGTCGGCGTTTCATATTATGCCGCACTAAATTGCCGGGCAGGCCAAGCGTTATTCGGCTTTGACTCTACAGGATTAATGGTGTGCAAATGAAGACAAAACATAAGCGTTTAAATAGAATCAAAAAACATCGTTCAGCAAAGCTGATAACCGCCCTTTGTTTGATATTGTTCCTGCCTGTCTATGCTATTGCAGGCGTGGTTGTTATGTCGCCTTCTGATGACGCCATGATAGTGAAACAGCAACCCTATTTGAACCAAGGTGCCTTGCCCATATTAAAAATACAGCCTGATAAAGAAACGCAACGCGCCTTGGTCAAATTTGATTTTTCCGCTTATGCAATCAATGCTTCTGATGTTGAATCAGCCAGGCTATCCGTGCACGTGGAATACAATGATGGTAATTTCGAAAACAGAGGTAATGCTGCCGACATCCGCCTGCATCGAATGAAAGAGAGCTGGCAAGAAACGTCTGTCGCCTGGCGTTGCGATACCTGCTCAAGTGATTGGGATGGCGGGAATTACGCAGCTAAAGAGAGTGACAGAGTCCGTGTGTCAGATATTGCTAGCGGCACCATACAATTTGATGTGACCAAAGACGTGAAAGCTTGGCTGAATAATGAAGAAGGCAATAATGGCTGGCTGATAAAAAAACAACGCGAAAGCAAAGGCGGCATCATTGTACTTAGTGCTAAAGAAGGTAGTCATGCACCGCAATTAATTTTATCGCTCGACACCCTGTCTGATGTTGCCCCGCCGTCCGTTGCTATCGTTAAGCCTGCGGGGGGGTTATTGATTAGCGACGACGCCCCGATTTTTAATGCAATATATTCCGATGACACCTCAATAAATGAAGGTGATGTGCTTATCGTACTTGATGATGCAATAAATGTAGCTAGTTATTGCAGTATTAGCCAAAGTGCATCTAGCTGTACCTTGACGGGGTTGATGCCAGGTATTCATGCCTTGGAAATCGCGGTCTGGGACTCAGTGGGAAATGCCTCGTCAGACACCTTAAATTTCTTATACCTCGACAGTGCTAATCGTGACGGTTTTGCATCTAAGTGGCATACCGGGTCAGGTTTACCGGAGGCGGCACTCGGGAGTAATAGTGACCTTTATTTGAATGAGAATAATGCCGATGTTTACAAGAAAGATAATGGCCGCTGGGTATTATCTCTGAATATCCAAGGCTCGCAAGGTGAGCAAGGGCTTCAAGGCCAGAAAGGGCGTCAAGGGGAAAAGGGCGATACCGGTTCTGTTGGCCAGACAGGAAGTAAAGGTAATCAGGGCTTACAAGGCAAGCGAGGTTTTGACGGGCCAAAAGGTAATGCTGGGCTGCAAGGTATACCAGGTGTAATCGGTCAAACCGGTGAAAAAGGTGAGCAGGGAGACGCAGGAATAAAATATGTAGCAGTGAGCTGTAAGGATGATGAGCGTGTGGTCGGTTTTGGTGAAAACGGGCAGCTTATATGTGGCGTGGTAGGGGTTGGTGGGGGAGAAAACGCTGGTGGAAGGTTTTTAGGCAAGCTTAATGATACCGGTATTGATACCTGTTGGAAGGAAGGTGATGGCACTATATTTTCATGCCCTCAATCTATGAATGTTCATGGGCAGGATGGTGATTATGGCCGAGATGCGCTGGCCCAAAATGGTGGTTTGAACAAAGTAGGTTATGGTCCAGCCGGTTTTGATTTAACCAAGTTGGATATGGCAGGAAATGACCTGCCAGAAGAGGCAGAAAACTGGCGCTGTCTTCGAGACAATGTAAGCGGACTTGTATGGGAGGCAAAAAAAGAAAGGCAAGTGCTGGACAGTTTACAGTATGTTTATTCGTATCACTGGTATGACTCTGCAGAAGGTGAGGTCTTTACAGGAACCAAACCTGTACCAGATTCGTGTGGCGGAATTGATTGCAATACAGAGGCGTTTGTTAATGCTATTAACGATATAAAACTATGCGGCATTGAGGGTTGGCGAATTCCTACTGCACATGAATTTCACTCCATATTTGATTATGGATTGGAAACAAACGCTAAGGTTGCTTCTAGAAATATGATTATTACGAGAGGCTTCAGTCTGGATTATTTTCAGGACTGGCTAAGTTGGCACGGCGCTTTCTGGACATCTTCTGAGTATGACGATGTTAACTATATAGCTCAGTCTAAATCATCTATAAGGCCTAATGGAATTCAAGAGTCTTCAACTTTCAATCTAATGCTTGTTTCTGGAGGGCTGCAATGAGAATTATTATTTTATTTTGCCTCTGTTGTGTAACCTTCTCCGCTTTGAGTCAAGAGTGTAATGAAAACTATGTACCTGATATGGAACGTTTTACTGATAATGAAAATGGTACTATTTCTGATAGCTCAACGGGATTAATGTGGCAGCGATGTCATCATGGGCAAAGCTGGGATGGTTCAACTTGTAGTGGCAGATCCAGTGGTGCTGTGAGTTGGCCGGATGCCTTTAAGTATGCCGAGCAAAATGTATTTAGTGGCTATGTGGATTGGCGATTGCCTAACGTAAAAGAGTTATATTCTCTTGTAAATACAGAGTGTAGGCCGTCAACATTTGATGGGTTTGACAATATATCAGGAGATTACAAATTTGCTTCTTCATCACCTGTATTAATGGACAGTCGGGGGCTTTCTAATTTGGATGTTGGCTTAATGCCTGGTTTTTATATTGTTAGCTTTTATGTTGGTCTAATTTACACAAGCGCTATGGGGGGAGATTCTGTTCGCTTAGTTCGTTACGATTAATAAACGCCAAGCCTCTTTTCCTTATGCCCCTGGCAATTCTAACTCTTAGGCTTGGCATGGCTTTTCTTAACCTACCTTGCTAATTAATTGATATGGTTTACCTTTATTATTAGCGGTGATGGCCGATAATAAGCATGATGATGCGTAATTCAAGTTTAAGTGAGCAAGTAAAATGACAGCAAAGAAGTCTGTAAAAGCCAACAATAAGCAAGTTGATAAAAATGATCAGTCTAACTCTGATGAGCTTAATTCGAAAATGAAGCTGATTGAGTCGTATATTCAAGGCGATAATCTGGCCGAGGCGCAGAAGGTTTTGTCTGATTTGTTGGCGAAGGATAGTGAAAATCGTGCTTTATTGCAGCTAGTGCCTTTAGTGAAGGTTTGTTTAAAAGATTTTAACGGTGCTTATCAGGCAACTTTGCAGCTGACAGAAGATGAGCGTAATTCTCAGCAGATAAAAAATATCATTCAAGCTTCAATTGTACTGGTTGAGTTTAAGGAATATATCCAGCAGGCTGAAGCTGATGTTCTGTGGTTGCTTGAGGCTAAATTAATTTCTAAAGATGAGTTTTATCGAGTTGCTCAGCAATTGGTTGGTCTCAAATTGGGTTTTGGGGAAGAGCAGGTAAGTTTGGATTTAGAAGTGCTTAAGAGTGATCAGCTCTTATTAAAATTACTTACTTTGTCGCCTATTCGATCTGCTGCTTTGGCGCAAGCGGTTTCGATAATCAGAAATAAGTTACTTACCTTGTCATTAACAGAGATGGAGTTACCTGATCACCTTGTGGGTTTGTCTCAAGCGCTAGCAATTCAAGCTATGAATAATGACTATGCACAAGAAGAAGCCGAAGCAGAAACAGAAATGATCGCTGAGCTCCAGGTCATGCTTGAGCAGGTGGTTAATAATGAAAGTTTTCATCCTTTGCAAGTAGAAGGCTTATTTCTGCTGCTATGTATGTATCGCCGTTTATCCGATCTGCCCATTAGAGACCAGCTATTGAAATTACCAAAAGATGCTTGGCCAGCGTCCCTTAAGCAGTTGGTTGGCTTAAATTTATATGCTTCATAAGAACATTTACCTGAATAAATAGTCTCGCCATACCGAGGGCCTTGCTTGGAATAAGACCTTTCGGCATTTTGGTGTGCTTTTAATTCGGGATCTATTGTTTTAAGGCCTAAGTTGTATTAAACATTATGGCTTCCGGCTAAGCGCTACCTGAATGATAGGGTCTTATAGTCATCCTTGCGAGCAGGTGAGTTGCGAGGCAAGGGAGGGCGCTCTAGGGTGTGCGGGGATGCATAGCTTTACACTCTGAATTCCGGCTTAAACGCTACTGATTAGGATGATGAGAGTTTTATAAAATAGAAAACTAAATCCTTCAATTCTACTTATTTTCCCTACCTTTACATTCTGTAACATTAAAAATTAAAGTTCCTCGAAATCCTGCCGCTAAGTTATGACAAGACAGATACATATCCATATTGCGACGTAGTTAGTATGCGAATGGTACTCAATAAAGAGCGTGTCTAAATAGCAGTTTTAATAACAAAGTCTCCAGGAGAAGCGTTATGCCACAAATTATAAATACCAATATTGCGTCTTTAACCGCGCAACGTAACTTGAATACGGCTCAGTCAGATAATGCCCAGGCATTGAATCGTTTGTCTTCTGGTTTGCGAATTAACAGTGCAAAAGATGATGCGGCGGGTATCGCGATTTCAACACGTTTTGATTCCCAGATTCAGGGTCTAAATGTAGCGACACGAAATGCAGGTGATGGTGTATCACTCGCGCAAACTGCAGAAGGTGGTTTGGATTCAATGACGACCAGCTTACAGCGTTTACGTGAATTAGCAGTGCAGTCTTCTAACGCCACTAACTCCGATGTGGATAGAGCGGCACTTAACGAAGAAGCGCAGCAGCTGATTAATGAAATTGAGCGTGTATCTGAAGAAACTAACTTTAACGGCGTTAAGTTACTTAATGGTGACTTTAAAGATGCGACCTTCCAGGTAGGTGCAAACCAGGGTGAAACAATAGATGTTTCGGTTGGTCAGGTAACTGTTGATACCTTGGGTACAGGTTCAACGGGCGGTCTTTCTTCTACAGCGACAGATACTGCGCTTCAGAATGGTGACTTATATATTAATGGGGTTGAAGTTAAAGGTTCAAGCTCTAGTGATGATACAGCGTCAACAGATAACGCCAGTGCCAGTGCGATAGCAAAAGCGGCAGCGATCAATAAAGTGTCAGACGAAACGGGTGTTACCGCTGAAGTAAATACCAATACAGTCGGTGGCTCGGTTCAAACGGCTGCAGCAGCTTCTGCTGATGGTACAGTTACCATTAACGGTGTAGCCATTGCGGTATCTGTTACTACAGATGCAGCAACGACGCGAGCTTCAGTAACAGAAGCAATAAACGCAGTGAGTGAACAAACGGGTGTAACTGCTGTTAACTCAGGTGAAGATGGTAACGGTGTTACGCTTCAAGCTGAAGATGGCCGAAATGTTGAATTGGCACTAGCGGGTCTAACTGCGGCAAATACAGGTTTAGCGGCAGCAGGTACCTATGAAGGCACCTTTACCTTGGTTGCTGAGGGTGAGTTCACTATCGACGGTGGTGATGGTGCTGGTTTTGCGGATCTAACAAACTCCGGTTTAACGGCTGGTACGTATCAGGGGGGCACTTCAGCGGCTGTATCTGAAACTGTAACTGCGGCAAGTACTGCGGCGTCTCAAACTGCTACAGGGACCAATGTAGATAAAGCGTTAGCAGCAGCAGATATTGCTACAACGTTTATTGATTCTGCAGAAGCAGTTGGCATCTCCGTGACTGTTGATGGGACAACGACAAATCTTGCAGCAGCGCCCGCCTTGAGTACAATGTCGACGATTGCAAACGCTGTTGACGCGGTGGCAGGTATAACTGCTTATGAGGAGCACAACTTAACTCTAGATGCTATCGTTGGCTCAACAGAGCTTATATTGGAAACTGCAGGTGGTGGTGCAACCGCGGCTTATGCTGCTACTGCAACCTTTGATGAGATAGCGGATGCAATCAATGCTACTGACTTTACTGGTGAAGACCTTGAAGTTGAGGCAACAGTAAATGATGCAGGTACTGCTATTAACTTGACCGTTAGAAACTTCTCAGCAACCGCGCTTCAGATTGATTCGACAACTACGACCATTGATGTCGATGGTACTACAACTGCAGCTGCGGGAACGGGTAACTTTTTAGGTGGTCATCTTGTGGTCCAAGGGCAGGATGGGCAAGATGTAAGTGTTACTTTGTCAGATGCGACTAGTGGAAGTGACTTGTTAGATACTTCGGGTGCGCTTACAAGTGAGACGATTACGTCTACTGGCGTGAATACCTTAGAGGCGGGTGATTTGACTGTGAATGGCGTGTCTATAGCGGCGGCTGATGCGGCCGATGATACCGCGAGTTCAGATGTGGCTTCGGATGGTAATCGTATACTTTCCTCTGATAAGGAATCTTCGGCAATTGCGGTAGCGGCGGCTATTAATAAATCTTCAGATGAAACCGGCGTGACGGCAACGGCGCAAGCGACAACAGTAGTGGGTGGCACGATTGTTACCGCTGCTCAAGCAAATATTTTTGAAGCGGGTGATCAGGCAGGCTTATTTATCAACGGTCAGGACCTGGGTGCTGTTTCATTGGTAGAAAGCGCTCCGGGTGTGATTGATTTCGAGAAAGCGCGAGCGGATACGGTGTCACTTATCAATGGATCATCTGGTCAAACTGGTGTGACTGCTGAAGATAATGGTTCATCTATTACTTTAACTGCTGCTGATGGCCGAAATATCTCGGTCGCGATTGATGATGCAAGTGGTGAGCAGTCATCTATTGGTCGGGTTCTTGGTTTGGATGCTGCGGTTGCAGGGATTGGTGAGGCTACATTTACTAATACTGATGCAGGTGAGGCGACAAGTTCTGAGGCGCTAGCCTATGAAACAACTGTTGGTAAGGTGCAGCTAACTGCGGCTGGTTCGTTTGAAGTGGCGGCTGGTGCGAATGGTAAAGCCGCTGTTGAGGCGTTAGGTTTCGAAATAGGTACTTTTGGTGGTGCATCAAGTGGTACCTTCCTGAAGGATGTTGATCTTTCAACAGTAGATGGCGCGAATGCGGCGCTTGAAGCAGTTGATAACGCTCTGCAAACCATTAACTCAGAGCGAGCTCAGTTGGGTGCGATTCAAAACCGTTTTGAGGCAACCATTACTTCAAATACGCTAAACGCAGAGAACCTTTCGGCTGCAAACTCTCGAATTCGTGATGCTGACTTCGCGGCAGAAACCGCTGCACTATCACGATCGCAAGTATTACAGCAAGCAGGTGTTTCAATCTTGGCGCAGGCGAATGCCTTGCCACAGCAAGCATTGTCTTTACTAGGATAATAAATCCAAATAGTAATCTAACCGGCTTTAGTGAACTCACGTTCCTAAAGTCGGCTTTTGAGTTATAGGATATAAGAGGTGATTTATGAATGAGGTAAAATTAAGTGCAGTGGAGTCATCCCCTCGGGGCGGCTTGGCAGCAGCGAAGCCTCAGCAAGAGTCCCAGCAGTCAGAGGCGGTGCCAAAAACTGTGGATACCGAGCAGCAGCTTAAAAAAGCTGATGAGGTTGTTCAGAAAAGTACAGAGCAGGTTCAACAGAGTCAAAAAGTTCAGGAGGAGCAGCTTGAAGTGGCGGTGACCAAACTGAATGATTATATTCAGAATGTGCAGCGTGATCTTGAATTTAAAACGGATGATGCTTCAGGCAAAACGATTGTCACGGTTATCGATCGCAAGACTTCAGAAGTGGTCAGGCAGATACCTGATGACGTTGCTTTAACGTTGGCGCAAAACTTGCAGCAAGATGAACCGCTAAGTTTATTTAACATTAAGGCGTAAAAACCGGCAGGAATTTACATTATTTTACAGGGAAAGGGCAAAGCTTTTCCCTGTATTTGCCGATACAGTAAGTAAGTCACTTATAATGTTTTAATGGTAGACTTGTTTAACTGTTTAGTGAGGCGACCAAATGTCTAATATTTCTTCTATCGGGATAGGTTCAGGTGTACTGACAAGTGATCTGATTGACCAATTGGCTGAAGCCGAAAGGGCGCCTACCGAACTTCGTTTGGATCGAAAAGAAGCTGAAGTCGAGGCAAAGCTATCTGCGGTTGGTAGAATTAATAGTGCGCTTGTTGATCTACGGCTGCCTTCGCGTGTTTTAAGTAATCCTGATGCCCTAAATTCTTTAGAGGCAAACTCTTCCTCCTCCAATGTGGTGGTCACTGCAGATAGTGCAGCCTCGGCCGGTCAATATACTGTCGAAGTCACCGAGTTAGCGCAGGCGCAATCTTTAAGTTCCGCTATTTATACCGATAAAAATGCCACCACAATGGGTACGGGCATCTTAAGTTTTAAAGTCGGCACAGAAACCACAAATATCACCATTGATGCGACCAATAATACTTTAGAGGGCATTGCCAATGCAGTGAACGCTGAGGATGATTTTGGTGTGAATGCGAGCGTGATTGATACCGGCTCGGGTTTTGTATTGGTGTTTTCTGCTAAAGAAACCGGCACTGATAATGCGATGGAGATCACTGTAACCGATACCGGTGATGGCGATGATGAAGATCCGAGTGGTTTATCGCAATTTTCATTTAATGCTTCTGCATCAAACTTAGCTGAAGACGTTGTGCCGAAAAATGCTGAGTTTACCATTAACGGTGTGCCGGTGGTGCGTTCTTCCAATACGATTACCGATGTGATTGACGGTTTAAGTTTTACCTTGACCGGTAAGACGGAGGGTAGTCCTGCTTCTGTGTCCGTTGCTATAGATACCGATGTAGTGCTAGAGCGAGTGCAGGAGTTTGTTGATAAGTTTAATGAAGTAAAAGATATACTCAATGAATTAACGGAGTTTAACCCTGATAGCGTCAGTGATTCCGGGCTCTTGCTGGGTGACTCAACGGTACGTACGATTAACTCTCAGCTGAGAGCTATTTTAGGGCAGGTTGTGCCGGGTCTTGAGTCTGCATCGATAAGAAGTTTTGCGGAGATAGGTATATCGAGTGATAGTTCAACAGGTAAATTATCAATTGATGAGGTAGCCTTCAAAAAGCAATTAACAGAACATCCTGAAGACTTTGCGGCCTTGTTTGCTGATCAAGGCCGAACGACAGATGCGCAGGTTTCGTTTGTATCGAATTCAATAAATACAGTTCCAGGCTCTTATGCTATTAATATCACTACCGCGGCGACTAGAGGAGAGGTGAGTGGTTCAGTGAGTCTGGGTGCGAGTACGACTATAGATGCTAATAACGATAGCTTGTCTATAATGATTGATGGTACTACTAGTGGCTCTATCACCTTAACTGCCGGTAGTTATACGCAGGCGGAATTGGTCGCTGAAATGCAGACTCAAATTAACGCTGATGAAACCTTGGCAGCAGCAGGTAAGTCGGTTGTTGTTTCTCTGGATGGATCAAACCAGATTGTTATTAATTCCAATGAATATGGCTCAAGCTCTAAGGTCGAAATTACCGCGATTGATGCCAATACGACTGCTCAGTTAGGTTTGTCTGTTGTTGCAGGTACAGACGGCGTTGATGTAGTCGGTACTATTAATGGTGTGGCTGCTACGGGAAGTGGGCAGATTTTAACGGCGGCAACCGGTGATGATAGTGAAGGTATTAGTGTTAAGATTGAAGGTGTAGCCATTGGTGATCGGGGTAAAGTGACCTATATTGAAGGTGTAGCCGAGCAGATAGTTGATAAATTAAATAGTTTCTTGGAGTTTCAGGGAATTATTGGCGCTAAAGAGGATAACTATAATTCAAGCCTTGCTGAAATCGCCTTGGAGAGACTTGCGTTGGATGAGCGTGTAGAAACCTTGCGCGCTCGTTTGGCTAAACAATTTACAGCTGCTGATATTTTGGTTGGGCAGTTGAATAGCACTAAGGATTTCTTGAAAACGCAGTTTGATGCAATGGCAGGCATAACTAGCAAGGACTCGTGATATATAAGGCTGGTGTATGTATTTATGCAAGCAAATAAATTATTTAACCAATTAATGTTAAGAAAATACTTTTGCTGCCGATATAAATTATAGAAGTTGGAGTGAATACCAGCTAATGATAAGAATATTTTAAAGGGTGAATTATGAATGCAATTAAGCAGTATCAGGCCGTTAATACACAATCCAGTGTGATGGATGTGGATAGTCACCGTTTAATTCAGCTACTTTTTGATGGTGCTATTGAACGTATTAATATGGCTAAAGCGCAGATTAGAGCTGAGAACTTTGAAGGCAAGAACCGATTGATTACTAAAGCTATTGATATTGTGGCGGGTGTTCGTGGTTTTCTGGATTTAGATAAGGGCCAAGAGCTGGCTCAAAATCTATTTGACCTTTATGTGTATTGTGAACACAGGTTGCATGAGGCCAATGTTAAGAATGATGAGACACTTCTGGATGAGGTGGCTGATCACTTGAAAAAGATTCGAGAAGGTTGGGTTGGTATTCGTCAAGAAGCGCTTGATAATGGTCTTATTTAAGTTCTAGCTTCTACCCTGATTAGATATAAAAAAACCGAGAATGTTCTCGGTTTTTTTATATCGTGAAGTTAGGCTGACTTAACTTTCAATCACGGCGCTGGTATCTTCTCCGCCAAAGGCTTCGAGAATTTCAGGAATGAGTTTATCGAATTCATGAGTCATGATAGCGAAACCTGCATCAAAAAGAGCTGCAGCATCTTCTGAGTTGCTGTCATCTAGCTGATCTTGCAGCATGTCACCAAATTTAATGCGCTTAATGCTAAGGTCAGAGCCAAGTAAAAACGATATAGACTCTCTCCATTCGACCGCTAGCTTCGTTACTTCCATGCCAGACTTAATTTGTTGATCTATTTGTTCTTGGTCTAGTTCTAGGCCTTTGTATTTTATGCTGCCTTTATCATCCCCGTTTGATGTAAGTTCGCACTCAAGACCAACCTCTAGGCCAGTCGGAAGGCTTTCGTCTTTAGTTACCCAGTGTGTCATGACTGAGCTTGGCGCCTGTTTAACTGCTGGAAAACGGATAGGTAAAGAGCCGATGGTCTTTCTTAGGTAGCTGGTGAATTCATCTGCGACTTTTGCTGAAGATGTATTCATCACCAAGTAACCTTTACTCGGGCATAAGTAAGCGTAATGGCGAGAGGTGCGGGTGAAAGATTTAGGTAATAGTTGAGCGGTAATGTCTTCCTTTAGCTCTGCTTTTTCTTTTCGCGTGACTTTTCGGTGCTGCTCTTCTTCAATCTCATTTACTTTTTCTTGCACCTGTTCATTGACGACAGAGCTGGGTAAAATGCGTTCCTGTTTTTGAAGGCAGATCATCCAGTATTGTTGAGTAACATGAACGAGCTGCTCTGAGTGCTTTTGTAGGGGGCTAGCCCATCCTAGTTGATAAATGTCACTGGCGCCGCAAGGGGTAAAAGGAGAGGTGGCTAATTTTTCTTCTAGTGTTTCACTACTGACTTCAAATGGCTTGGTAAATCGATAAAATAGGATGTTTTTAAACCACATAGTTGTTTTTCTGCCTTTGCTTTATAGAAACGAATTATTTGGGCTGTATTAATTGTATTTTGCTGTTGAGCATTATGCTTTTCAAACTTGCTCTTGCCAAGCTTAAAGATAAGCTACTTTAAGATAAAAATATAAGCATTTGTTTTTAAAGAGAAACCTAAACTATAAAAGGTGGTAATGTGTTTTTATTGTACTCAACTACTGGGTGTCATTTATGTGATGAGGCTGTGGCTTTATTGAGAGTGGCTGGCCTGTCTGAGTTTGATGTGGTCGATATTGTTGATGACGAGTGTTTGTTTGCAGAGTACGGAATAAGAATTCCTGTTCTTGTTTATCTTGATGGTAAATTGAGTGGTAAAAAGGAGTTGGCTTGGCCTTTTGACTTACTGAGCGCTAGAGAGTTTATACGTCGTTGTCGGTGAGTGTTTGAAGGTAGGTGAGTAGATGAATGCTTGTGGGTGAGTGTTTTAGGGTAAGTTAGTGAGTGTTTGTGATTGAAGGGGGTAGTTGATTTACCTTCATGTCTTATTAGTTGTTTATACAGGGTAAAATATGATTTTTTTGATTTCTCCAGCTAAAACTCTGGACTTTGATTCCGCTAGTCTGAGTGATAAGTGTTCACAGCCGGCTTTTTTGTCAGAAGCTGAGGAGTTGATCGCTGTGATGCGTAGATTCTCCTGGCCTGAAATCGCAAAGATGATGAAGGTGAGTGAGAAAATAGCGCAACTAAATGTGGCTAGATTTAAAGATTGGGTATTACCGTTCAATCGGCAGAATGCAAAGCAGACCGTATTTGCTTTCAAGGGAGACGTGTATACCGGTTTGGCTGTTGAGAGCATGACTGCAGCGGAATTTGATTATATTGATTCACACTTAAGGATACTTTCAGGTTTATATGGTCTTTTGAAACCTTTGGATTTAATGCAGGCGTACCGCTTGGAAATGGGGACAAAAGTCGATAATCCGAAAGGGCGTAATTTGTATGAGTTTTGGGGTGAAAAAATTACAGTTTTACTAAACGAATTTCTGGCAAAAGATGATTCGGTTTTAGTGAATTTGGCATCAAACGAATATTATAAGTCGGTCAAAATCAAGCAGGTGAAAGGGCGGATAATTACGCCAGTTTTTAAAGATGAAAAAAATGGCCAGTACAAAATTATCAGCTTTTACGCTAAAAAAGCGCGCGGTTTAATGGTTAGGTACGCAGCCGATAAGCAACTTGAAGAGGTTGAGGGTTTAAAGAGCTTCAATTATGAGGGGTATCGTTATTGTGAAGCGTCATCCTCTGCGGATGAGTGGGTTTTTCTGCGTAAAGAAGTAATAAAGTAGCGTAATTGAACTATGAAAAGCGTGCCAAAAAAAGTAAAAGCAAGTGTCAGAAGGGCTTATAAGCTTTCAAGGCTTGGTGGCAATCTTGTTTCGGGTGGTTTGTTTATTAAGGCTTGCTATCAGTTTCCAAAACTTTCTGGAATCGATGGTTTGTCATTAAATGATTATCGTTTATTTAAGTTGTGGGTGTCTGATCTAGCGCATTCGATGAATACGGATATACATGTTACTGGGCAGGTGATGAGCGAGTCTGGCCTTTTTGTTTCTAATCATATCTCCTGGCTGGATACGATTGTGTTAAATGATATTCTGCCTTTAAGTTTTATTGCTCGGCATGATTTGGCTGATTGGCCTTTATTGGGGACTTTTACAAGTCGAATGGAGTCAGTGTTTATTGATCGAAGTAATAAGTTTCAAGCTTATCGCTCGATACCTGCAATTGAAGAGAAATTAAACGAAGGGTATTCGGTTCATCTTTTTCCTGAATCGACAACGTCAGATGGGCAGAGTGTGTTGCCTTTTTATAATATGTTCTATGAGGCGGTCTTGCGAGTACGGCGGCCGGTTCAGCCCGTCGTTATAAGATACTCTGATGGTAATGGGGTGTTTCTGCCAGAGCCGGCTTATATAAATGATGATACCTTTTTTGATACATTGGGGCGAATATTGGGGGTTAAGCGTGTGCATGCTCACGTGCATTTTTGTGAGCCCATTAGTGTGCAGGATGCTCAAGGCATGGGGCGCAAAGCTTTATGTCAAACTTCAAGAGGGGTGATAGCGAACAAATTGACGGATCTGGTTTGTAAATAAGGGGGCGGTGTCTCAATAAAGGCCTGGTTTGGAGTGTTAATGGTCCAAAAAAAAACCCCGCGATAGCGAGGCTTTAGTTAGGCTTTAAGTGTTAGCTATGCTGGATAGTCACGCTTATCATGGCCTGTATAAAGTTGTCTTGGGCGACCTATACGATAATTTTCACTTACCATCTCATTCCAGTGTGAGAACCAGCCGATGGTTCTAGACATTGCAAAAATAACAGTGAACATAGACTCAGGGATGCCGATAGCTTTTAAGATGATACCTGAGTAGAAGTCAACGTTAGGGTAGAGCTTTCTGGCAACAAAATACTCGTCTTCTAAAGCAATTTCCTCGAGGCGACGCGCAATCTTAAGTAGTGGGTCGTTTTCAAGGCCGAGAGCTGCAAGAACTTCTTCGCAGGTCTCGCGCATAACCTTGGCGCGAGGGTCAAAGTTTTTGTACACGCGATGACCAAAGCCCATTAGGCGGAATGGATCATTCTTGTCTTTAGCTTTTGCTACAAACTCATCGATGCGGGACTCATCACCGATTTCATTTAACATCGTAAGAACGGCTTCGTTGGCGCCGCCGTGAGCAGGGCCCCAAAGTGCTGCAATGCCAGAAGCGATGCATGCAAATGGATTAGCGCCTGTTGAGCCCGCTAGGCGAACTGTCGAGGTTGAAGCGTTTTGTTCGTGATCAGCGTGAAGCATGAATATTTTATCCATAGCTTTTGTGATCGCGGGATCGAACTTCTTGTCGCCAGCGGGTGTGCTGAACATCATGTGCAAGAAATTCTCTGCGTAATCCAGGTCATTGTTTGGGTACATGAAAGGCTGGCCAATCGAGTACTTGTAGCACATGGCTGCAATTGTTGGCATTTTCGCGACTAAACGGAAGCCGGCAATTTCACGATGCTTCTCGTCAGAGATGTCCATAGTGTCATGGTAGAAGGCAGAAAGTGCACCAACTACGCCGCACATGATGGCCATTGGGTGTGCGTCGCGACGGAAGCCCTTAAAAAACTGATTAACCTGGTCGTGAACCATTGTGTGGTTTCGAACGGTTGCTCTAAAGTGTGCATTTTCTTCTTTTGTGGGCAGCTCTCCATGCAGAAGAAGGTGGCAAAGCTCTAGATAGTCTGAGTTCTCAGCGAGTTGTTCTATTGGGTAACCGCGGTGCAGTAGCACGCCTTTTTCGCCATCGATATATGTAATCTTGGATTCACAGGCTGCGGTAGATACAAACCCTGGGTCATAAGTAAAGACACCTTCTGATACTAGGCCTCGTACGTCAATTACATCTGGTCCTACAGATCCAGAGTAAATGGGTAAATCGATGGTTTTACCATCAATCGTTAACTGAGCTTTTTTATCAGTCATGTGCTCTCCTGTTGCTGAGATGTTGTTAGTGTATGTACTAAACCCATATATGTGTTCGGCTTTTAATTCTGAAATATAAAGCAAAAAACTATGGGTGACTAAAAGTTTGGGCATTATGCCAAATAGATTGGCTATAGTCACGTTTGTAGATTGAGCTTATTTAAGTAAATTTATATGACGAAAAAAAATGCACTTTTTTATTTGCTCTAAGTTGGCGCGTCTATGAGGGGTGAGGCGCGGGAGTGGTGCAGATTTTGAACCTTAAATACCTAAGTCTGCGGCTAATTGTATTAATAAAGAAGGGGGGCGGGAGGAAGTGGTAGGTAGGGCGTCGTCACTATAGTGTCTGGATATATTTTGTCAAATAAATGTTTTTTCCTTGATGGGGTTTTGTAAGTGTTTTTTTGCTTCTGGTTTGTGTTTCGCGGCCTGAGTCCTTATAATCCGTCCCCAAAATTAAGTGTTAACTTGTTTCACGTTTCTCAACTTGAGTTTACTTATACGTTGGGAATCAGAAGAAAAGCTTGATGCATCTAATTAAGGCTGCAAAGTAATGTACTTCTTTATTTTGCTTAAAATAAGCTCATGCCAACTTGAGAGAGTAAATGTGCTGTGAAAGATAAACGACCTGTAAATCTCGATCTGACTCAATTTAGTTTTCCATTGCCTGCTTTAACATCTATTGTTCACCGTGTAACTGGTGTGATTCTATTTGTTGGTGTGGCTATTCTAATGTATATCCTTGACTTGTCGCTATCTGGTGAAGAAGGATTTAATTCAGTTAAAGAATGTTTGGACGGTGTATTCGTCAAATTAATTATTTGGGGTGTGGTGTCTGCGCTTCTATTTCATCTGGTTGCGGGTATTAAGCATCTTTTGATGGATTGCGGAATTGGGGAAACGCTAGAAGGTGGTGAATTTGGTGCGAAAGTCGTCATTGCCGTTTCTGTAGTACTTATTTTATTGGCAGGGGTTTGGTTATGGTAACAAGTGTAACTAGTTTGGGTCGTAATGGCCTTTACGATTGGATGATGCAACGTGTAACCGCTGTAGTTTTAGCTGCTTATACATTATTTTTATTGGGCTTTTTGGTATTGAATCCTGACTTGACTTACGTGCAGTGGAGCGAGTTTTTCGGCCAGACCTGTGTACGTATATTTTCGTTGTTAGCGCTGCTTTCTATAGGTGCGCATGCTTGGGTTGGTTTGTGGACCATTTCGACCGATTATTTAAAGGCAACGGTTTTCCGTTTTATTTTTCAAGCTGTAAGTGGCCTGGTCATGTTTGTATATGTGGTCTGGGGCGTTCAGATATTGTGGGGGCTGTAAGTAATGTCTAAATTAAGAACACTAAACTATGACGCGATCGTCATTGGTGGTGGTGGTGCAGGTATGCGAGCAGCTCTTCAGCTTACTGAATCTGGCGTAAAGACAGCTTGTATTACTAAAGTTTTTCCAACACGCTCACATACTGTATCGGCTCAAGGCGGTATTACTTGTGCAATTGCGAGTGCTGATCCGAATGATGATTGGCGCTGGCATATGTACGACACTGTAAAAGGGTCGGACTATATTGGGGATCAGGACGCAATTGAGTATATGTGTCAAGTTGGGCCTCAGGCTGTGTATGAACTGGATCACATGGGTTTGCCTTTTTCTAGAACTGAAGAGGGCCGAATTTATCAGCGTCCTTTTGGTGGACAATCAAAAGATTACGGTAAAGGTGGCCAGGCTTCACGTACTTGTGCAGCAGCTGATAGAACGGGTCATGCCTTATTACACGCTTTGTATCAAGGTAACTTAAAAGGCGGTACCACGTTCTTAAATGAATGGTATGCCGTTGATCTTGTTAAAAACAAGAATGGTGACGTAGTTGGCGTAATCGCAATCTGCATTGAAACTGGTGAAACAGTTTACGTTCGTGCAAAAGCGACGGTAATTGCAACGGGTGGTGCGGGTCGAATTTTCCAATCTACTACCAATGCGCTCATCAATACCGGTGACGGTGTTGGTATGGCTCTTCGTGCAGGTTTCCCTGTACAGGATATCGAAATGTGGCAGTTCCACCCAACCGGTATTGCGGGTGCAGGTGTACTTGTAACAGAAGGTTGTCGTGGTGAAGGTGGTTACCTGATTAATGGTGATGGTGAGCGTTTTATGGAACGTTATGCGCCTAATGCGAAAGATCTTGCAGGGCGTGATGTTGTTGCACGTTCAATGGTTATGGAAATATTGGAAGGTCGTGGTTGTGGACCTGATAAGGATCACGTCTTATTGAAACTGGATCACCTTGGTGAAGAGACGCTGATGTCTAAATTACCAGGTATTTGTGAGCTGTCTAAAACCTTTGCTCATGTCGACCCAGTTAAAGCGCCTGTCCCAGTTGTACCTACTTGTCATTATATGATGGGCGGGATTCCAACTAACATTGGTGGACAAGCTTTAAATATCGATGCTGATGGCAATGATAAGGTGATAGAAGGTTTGTATGCTTGTGGTGAAGCTGCATGTGTATCGGTGCATGGTGCTAACCGCTTGGGTGGTAACTCATTGCTAGATCTAGTCGTCTTTGGTCGTGCTGCAGGCTTGCAGATTGAAAAATCTTTGCGAGACGGTTTTGCTGTTGATGACGCAACTGAGGAAGATATAGAAATAGCGCTTTCTCGACTGACACGTCTTAATAATTCGAAAGGTGGTGAAAGTGTTGCTCAGGTGCGTAATGAATTACAGAGCATAATGCAGCTTTACTTTGGCGTGTTTCGCGAAGGTGAAACGATGCAGAAAGGTCTTAAATTACTTGATGAACTTGGTGAGCGACTTAAGAATACAAGTCTTGAAGATAAAAGCTCTGCCTATAATACTGCACGAATTGAAGCGCTTGAACTGGATAATCTTTACGAAATTGCTTATGCAACTGCTGTGGCAGCTGAAGAACGTAAAGAGAGTCGTGGTGCACATGCACGTAATGACTATACAGAACGAGATGATGAGAATTGGTTGAAGCACTCGGTATACTTCCCAGCTGATAAACGAGTTGGAAAGCGCGACGTTAACTTCTCACCAAAAACTGTTGAAGCATTTCCGCCAAAAGTGCGTTCTTACTAAGGGGATAAGAGAACATGTTAGTAAGTTTATATCGCTATAATCCTGAACAGGACCAAACGCCTTATATGCAAGACGTTCAGATCGATATTCCGGAAGGAAAGGATTTGATGGTTCTGGATGTACTGGGCTTATTGAAAGAGAAAGATACATCACTCGCTTATCGCCGTTCATGTCGTGAAGGTGTCTGTGGCTCTGATGGTCTGAATATGAATGGTAAGAATGGCTTGGCTTGTATTACGCCTCTTTCTGACGTGGTGAAGAAGGATAAGTTAATTATTCGTCCATTACCTGGCCTACCGGTTATTCGTGACTTGGTTGTAGACATGTCTATGTTCTACAAACAGTACGAAAAAATAAAGCCATTTTTGATCAATGATCAGCCGGCGCCGGCTATCGAACGTCTTCAGTCGCCTGAAGAACGTGAGAAATTAGATGGTCTTTACGAGTGTATTTTGTGTGCTTGTTGTTCTACTGCTTGTCCGTCATTCTGGTGGAACCCTGACAAATTTGTTGGGCCTTCTGGTTTACTTCAAGCGTATCGCTTCTTAGCGGACTCACGTGATACATCGACAGCTGATCGCTTGGCTGATTTGGATGATCCCTTCAGTGTGTTCCGTTGTAGAGGTATTATGAACTGTGTGAGCGTTTGTCCTAAAGGGCTAAATCCAACGCGCGCAATTGGTCATATTAGAAATATGTTGTTGCAACGCTCAACCTAAAAGTGTTGACTTTTATCGGTGGCATTTCTATTTAATGTCACCGATAAAAATAGTCTGATTTACTTAAAGTTTGCAAAAATGCTTTTTTTAAAATCAAGTCTATAATCAAGTGATGAATCCTTTTAGCTTAGTTGTTTAAAACTAATCTAAAATACTTAGGAAACTGCAAAGTCAGCCCAAAAAGCCTTATTTGCAGCTAGCTGAGAAAAATAACCACTAGGGAATCGGGTAACACCCGTATTATCTTTGAGGCAGCAGTCATCCGAATCTGTTTAGCATAACACTACAGTTAGATTAATTTTTAACTGATAGTTGTTTAAGCCGATAGCAGTAGTTGTTAGCTAATGCAATTGTTAGCCAATGCAGTTGTTTACTAATGACGAACGTTGGCCGCCAAAAAGATAGTGCCTAGTATCCGCATTTACTGCTAACTAAGGCGAGCTTTTTAATGCAAGAAAGCAACATGGAACAACTCTGGCGGACATCCCATCTGTCCGGCGGCAATTTGGTATACGTTGAAGAGCTGTACGACGCTTATCTAGCTGATCCAAATAGTATAACTGAAGAATGGCGCAGCTATTTTGACCAACTTCCTAGAGTGAATGGTCATGCCAAGAAAGACGTGCCCCATTCAACCATTCGAGAACAATTTCTCCACTTATCCAAGCATCAATTTGCTAACCAAGTAACCAGTACGCCTGCGAGTGCCACAACAGAGCATGAGAAAAAGCAGGTCAAAGTACTTCAGCTAATTGATACTTACCGTATTCGTGGCCATCAGGTCGCTAAGCTTGATCCATTATCATTGATGGAGCGTTCAGAAGTTCCGGATATTGAACTTGAATATCACGGCCTGAGCGAGGCAGATTTAGACACAGAATTTCAAATAGGTAATCTTGCTTTCGGAGCAGAAATACTTAGTTTACGCGATATCGTTACAGGACTTCAAAGTACATATTGTGCGTCACTCGGCGCTGAGTATATGCATATTGTTGATACTGAAATAAGAACCTGGTTTCAGGAGCGTATAGAGTCTGTTAAAGGTAAGCCTAATTACGAATTTGATACGCGCTATCATTTGCTAGAGCGCTTAACAGCTGCAGAAGGCTTAGAGAAATATTTGGGTTCACGTTACCCCGGTACAAAACGTTTCGGATTGGAAGGTGGTGAAAGCCTTATTCCATTAATGGATGAGTTAATCCAGCGTGCAGGTGGTTATGGCGCTAAAGAGATTGTTATCGGGATGGCGCACCGTGGGCGACTAAACGTCCTGGTGAATACCCTTGGTAAGAATCCGAAAGACTTATTCGACGAATTCGATGGTAAAAGATTACATGATATGGGCTCGGGTGATGTTAAATATCATCAAGGTTTTTCATCAAATGTAATGACGCCGGGTGGAGAAGTTCACCTAGCGCTTTCATTTAACCCATCCCACTTAGAAATTGTATCTCCGGTTGTTGAGGGCTCAGTAAGAGCTAGACAAAATCGTCGGGATGATATTCGTGGTGAAACCGTCGTTCCAATTATTATGCATGGTGATGCTGCATTTGCAGGTCAGGGTGTGGTAATGGAAACGTTCCAGATGTCTCAAACTAGAGGTTATGGAACAGGCGGTTCGATTCACATTATTATCAATAATCAGGTTGGCTTTACGACTAATAAGCGTGAAGACGTCCGTTCTACTGAATACTGTACAGACGTTGCGAAAATGATTGAGGCGCCCATTCTTCATGTGAATGGTGATGACCCTGAAGCGGTATTATTTGCGACCCAGGTAGCAATGGACTTCAGAAATCAGTTCAAAAAAGATGTCGTGATTGATTTGTTCTGTTATCGCAGAAGAGGGCACAACGAAGCAGATGAGCCTTCAGGTACGCAGCCATTGATGTACCAAGTTATAAAAAATATTAAGACGACGCGCACTATATATGCTGAACGTCTATTAAGTGAAGGTGTCATAAGTGCAGAGCAACTTAAAAAACTTGAGAATGATTATAGATCTGCGTTAGATAATGGCGATCACGTTACTAAAAGTTTAGTGCTTGAACCTAATGAATCTATGTATGTTGATTGGTCTCCTTTTATTGGGCACGAATGGACAGCTAAAGCCAAGACGTCTGTAAATCATAAGACTCTAGAAAGGATTGGCAAGAAGCTGAGTAACCTTCCTGAAGGCTTTCCAATTCAGAAGCAGGTTCAAAAGATCATTCAAGACAGAAGTAAAATGACCCAGGGTGCATTAGCACTTAATTGGGGTTATGGCGAAGTGATGGCTTATGCCAGTCTTTTGAGTGAAGGTCATGCAATTAGATTGACCGGCCAGGATGTAGGGCGAGGTACTTTCTCGCATCGTCATGTTGTTCTGCATAATCAAAGTGATGCTTCAACTTATACTCCTTTGCAGAATATAAAAGAAGATCAGCCAAAGATCGAAATCATCGATTCCTTGCTTTCTGAAGAGGCGGTGCTTGCGTTTGAGTATGGCTACGCAACGACCAATCCTGGAACACTCGTTATCTGGGAGGCGCAATTTGGTGACTTCGCCAACGGGGCTCAAGTAGTAATCGATCAATTTATTACCAGTGGTGAGCATAAGTGGGGCCGTTTATGTGGCCTAACTATGTTATTACCTCATGGTTATGAAGGACAGGGGCCTGAGCATTCGTCAGCCAGGTTGGAGCGTTACTTGCAATTGTGTGCTGAACATAATATCCAGGTATGCGTACCGACTACGCCTGCGCAAGTATTTCACATGCTGCGTCGGCAGGTTAAGCGTCCATTAAGAAAGCCTTTGATTGCGATTACGCCAAAGAGCTTGCTGCGTCATAAAGACGCGACTTCAACTTTAGAAGACTTAAGTTCAGGTACTTTCCAAACGGTTATCGGTGACGACCATATCACTGATCATCGTAAAGTCTCTCGTGCAATTATGTGTAGCGGTAAGGTCTATTATGATTTGTTAGCCTTCCAGCAAAAGAATGAAATTACGGATACTGTCGTCATTCGTTTGGAGCAACTATACCCCTTCCCAGGCGATGATTTAAAAGAGATTTTGGATCAGTATCCTAAGTTGCTAGATGTAGTTTGGTGTCAGGAAGAACCACAAAATCAGGGTGCCTGGTATCCTACTCAGCATAGAATGCGCCGAGTTATTAAAGAAATAAATGAAAAAATTTACCTAAGATATGCCGGTCGAAAGAGCTCCGCCGCACCTGCTGCAGGCTACATTTCGGTACATGTTGAAGAACAAAATGCGCTAGTTAATCAAGCGTTTGATGTTGAATAGTTTTATAAGGATTGGAAATGTCTACAGAAATTAAAGCCCCAACCTTCCCGGAATCAGTAGCGGATGGAACAATAGCCACATGGCACAAGCAAGCTGGCGAACACGTCGCTCGGGACGAGTTAATCGTTGATATTGAGACAGATAAGGTGGTTCTTGAAGTAGTTGCGCCTGATGACGGTATTATCGAAAGTATCGTTAAGAACGAAGGTGACATCGTATTAAGTGGTGAAGTGATCGGTAAATTCCTTGCTGGTGCAACGGGTTCTGCCCCAGCTGTTAGCGAAGCCGCTCCAGTGAGTAATGACGCCGCATCATCAAGCGATAACCTTATTTTAAGCCCTGCTGCTAAAAAGCTGGTTCAAGAAAATAACTTGAACCCGAGTGATATCGTTGCAACAGGCAAAGATGGCCGTTTGACGAAAGAGGATGTAGTAAACCATCTTGCCGCTAAACCAGTAGCGAGCGCACCCGCTAAACCTGCTGCCGCGCCAGCTCTTGTCACTGACCCGGATGCACCGCAAGGTGCGCGCGCTGAAAAGCGTGTACCAATGACACGTTTGAGAGCGAGTATTGCTCGACGTTTATTGGATGCAAGTCAGAACACTGCCATGTTGACGACATTTAATGAAGTTAACATGAAGCCTTTGATGGATTTAAGAAAGCAATATAAAGAGTTATTTCAGCAGAAGCATGATGGTACCAAGTTAGGTTTCATGTCTTTATTTGTAAAAGCATCAGCTGAAGCGTTGAAGCGTTTTCCTGCGGTTAATGCCTCTATCGACGGCGATGAAATGGTCTATCACGGTTACCAGGATATCGGTGTTGCGGTGTCTAGTGAAAAAGGTTTGGTTGTACCCGTTTTACGTGATGCGGACGGCATGAGTTTGGCTAAGATTGAAAACTCTATTAGAGAGTTTGGTGGTAAAGCTAAAAATGGCAAACTAACTATCGAAGAGATGACGGGTGGAACGTTTACTATTTCAAATGGTGGTGTGTTTGGTTCGCTTATGTCGACACCTATTTTGAATCCACCTCAAACGGCTATTCTGGGTATGCATAAAATCCAGGAACGTCCAATGGCGGTTGATGGTGAGGTTGTTATCTTACCCATGATGTATTTGGCTGTTTCTTATGATCACCGAATGATAGATGGTAAAGAGGCGGTTCAGTTCCTCGTTGCTATTAAGGAAATGATTGAAGATCCTGCACGTATTCTTCTAGAAATTTAAGCCTTTACCTGGAGTAATTAGTTAAATGTCAAATAAGTACGATGTAATTGTTATAGGTTCAGGCCCTGCGGGTTATGTTGCCGCTATTCGATGCGCTCAACTAGGTCTTAAAATTGCTTGTGTTGAGAAATGGACATCTGATGCTGGTAAGCAAATACTGGGTGGAACCTGTCTAAATGTAGGTTGTATTCCATCAAAAGCACTTTTGGAGTCTTCGCACAAATATGAAGAAGCCAAGCATGACTTTGGCGTTCATGGTATTAGTCTGGATGATTTGGAAATTGATGTACCCACCATGATTGGTCGAAAAGATACCATTGTTAAGAACTTAACCGGTGGTATTGCTTCTCTTTTCAAAGCGAATGGTGTGACTTCTATTCAAGGTACAGGCAAGTTACTAGCAGGTAAGCAGGTTGAAGTGACTGATAGTAAAGGTGTCGTGACAGTTTATGATGCTGAAAACGTTATCCTTGCGACTGGCTCAAAACCTGTTGAAATTCCACCGGCACCACTTGCTGAAGGTCATATCGTAGATTCTACTGGCGCCTTGGATTTTACTGAAGTACCAAAGCGTCTTGGTGTTATCGGTGCAGGCGTTATCGGTCTGGAGCTGGGAAGTGTTTGGGCTAGGTTAGGTTCAGAAGTAACCGTGCTAGAAGCGCAGGATACTTTTCTGAGCACGGTTGACCAGCAAATTGCCAAAGAAGCTTTGAAGCAATACAAAAAACAAGGTTTAGACATTAAGTTAAAAGCGCGTGTTAATGGCACCGACATAAAACGCGGTCTTGTGAATGTAAGTTATGAAGACACAAAAGGCGCGCAAGAACTGAAGGTAGATAAGCTAATCGTTGCCGTGGGCCGAGCGCCTGTGACTGAAGGTTTGTTATCTGCTGATTGTGGTATAACTTTGGATGAGCGCGGTTTTATCTTTGTAAATGATCACTGTAATACTGAAGTTCCAGGTGTTTATGCGGTTGGGGATGTCGTACGTGGCCCGATGCTTGCACATAAAGGTTCTGAAGAAGGTGTGATGGTCGCGGAGCGGATCGCAGGTCAAAAAACCCAAGTGAATTATGATTGCATTCCGGGCGTGATTTACACCAACCCTGAAATCGCATCAGTAGGGCAGACCGAAGAGCAGCTCAAAGCTGACGGCATTGAATACAATGTTGGAGTATGTCCATTTGCGGCAAGTGGTCGTGCAATGGCTGCTAATAATACGACAGGAATGGTGAAGATTTTAGCTGATGCTAGCAGCGATCGCGTATTAGGTGTGCACATTATTGGTGCGGGCGCCTCAGAATTGATCGCGCAAGCGGTCATTGCAATGGAGTTTGGTTCAAGTGCTGAAGATCTTGGTCTAACAGTATTTGCGCATCCAACATTGTCTGAAACTGTACATGAAGCAGCATTAGCTGTTGGTGGTCATGCTATTCATATCGGCAACAAAAAGAAACGCAAATAGAAGATAAAAAATGAAAACTTAAGTCAGTTATATTTTGATCTAGTCTGATTCAAGCTTTTCGCATAATGGGAAAGAAAAAGGAGGTTCAATCATTGTGTTTTATGATTGAAAGGTCAGGAAGATTCAATGCTATCTGACCACTTCTTAAAGTAGTCATTAATCAATTAAGTGATGGAATAAACTATGAATTTACATGAGTATCAGGCAAAACAATTATTTGCCGAGTACGGTCTTCCTGTATCGACAGGTTACGCGTGTGAGACCCCAAGAGAAGCTGCAGAAGCTGCAGATAAAATTGGCGGTGATACGTGGGTTGTTAAGTGCCAGGTTCACGCAGGTGGTCGTGGAAAAGCAGGCGGCGTAAAGTTAGTTAAAAGCAAAGATGAGATCAAAGAATTTGCCGCTAGTTGGTTGGGTAAAAATCTGGTTACGTATCAAACAGATGAAGCTGGTCAGCCAGTAACTAAAATTTTGGTTGAAAGCTGTACTGACATCGCAAATGAGTTGTACCTGGGTGCAGTTGTGGATCGTGCATCTCAAAAAATCGTTTTCATGGCCTCTACTGAAGGCGGTGTTGAGATTGAAACTGTTGCAGAAGAAACGCCTGAACTTATTCATAAGGCTGAGATCGACCCGCTTGTTGGTCCTCAGACTTATCAAGGTCGTGAATTAGGTTTCAAGCTGGGTTTGACTCAAGATCAAATTAAGCAATTTGTTAAGGTCTTCATGGGTCTTGGCAAAATGTTTAGCGATCATGACTTTGCTTTATTAGAAATTAACCCATTGGTTATTACTAATGAAGGTAATATTCACTGCCTAGACGGTAAGATTGGTGTCGATGGTAATGCTTTGTATCGCCAACCAAAGATTCGTGAAATGCATGACCCATCTCAAGAAGATGAGCGTGAAGCACAAGCGGCGCAGTGGGAATTAAACTATGTTGCGCTAGACGGTAACGTTGGTTGCATGGTAAATGGTGCCGGTCTTGCGATGGGTACTATGGATATCGTGAACCTTCATGGCGGTAAGCCGGCTAACTTCCTTGATGTTGGTGGCGGTGCAACGAAAGAACGTGTTGCTGAAGCATTTAAAATCATTTTGTCTGATGAGAATGTGAGCGCAGTATTAGTTAACATCTTTGGTGGTATCGTACGTTGCGATATGATCGCCGAAGGTATTATCGGTGCAGTTAAAGAAGTTGGTGTTAAAGTGCCTGTTGTTGTTCGTCTTGAAGGTACCAACGCTGAACTAGGTCGCGAAGTATTAGCAAATTCTGATGTTGACATCATTGCAGCTTCTTCATTAACAGATGCAGCAGAGCAAGTTGTTAAAGCTGCGGAGGGCAAATAATGTCAGTTTTAATTAATAAAGATACTAAAGTAATCTGCCAGGGTTTCACTGGTGGTCAAGGTACATTCCACTCAGAGCAAGCAGTTGAGTATGGGACGCAAATGGTCGGTGGTGTAAGCCCGGGTAAGGGTGGTCAAACTCATCTTGGTTTACCGGTATTTAACACGGTACGTGAAGCTGTTGAAAAAACGGGTGCAACTGCATCGGTTATCTATGTTCCAGCACCATTTTGTAAAGATGCAATCTTAGAAGCGATTGACGCAGGCATCGAGCTTATCGTGACGATTACTGAAGGTATTCCAACTTTGGATATGATTGACGTAAAAGTTAAGCTTGATCAAGCGGGTGTACGCATGATTGGTCCAAACTGCCCAGGTGTAATTACACCTGGAGAAAGCAAAATTGGTATTATGCCCGGTCATATCCATAAGCCTGGTAAAGTGGGTATTGTTTCTCGCTCTGGTACTTTAACGTACGAAGCCGTTAAGCAAACTACTGATGCTGGTTTTGGTCAATCTTCTTGTGTTGGTATCGGTGGTGACCCTATCCCGGGTACTAACTTCATTGACGTACTGGAAATGTTCCAGAATGATCCACAGACAGAAGCGATTGTGATGATCGGTGAAATCGGTGGTACGGCTGAAGAAGAAGCTGCAGAGTACATCAAAGCGAATGTAACTAAGCCTGTTGTATCTTACATTGCGGGTGTTACTGCGCCTGCTGGTAAGCGTATGGGTCATGCTGGTGCAATCATCGCTGGCGGTAAAGGTACGGCTGATGAGAAGTTTGCAGCATTAGAAGCGGCAGGCGTAAAAACTGTTCGCTCTTTAGCTGACATTGGTGTTGCGCTTAAAGAAAAAACAGGTTGGTAGGTTTTTAATAGAAATCGACTAGCGTGATAAGAAAGGGCCTTCATTGGCCCTTTTTTTTTGCCTATTTTTCAGAACCCTTGCTAGACTAACTAAATAGTTGTTAATAAGACACTTTTAGACCGGTCGTCAAAGGAGCAAAAAATTGGTTGTTTTGAGGTATTTTAAATGAAAGGACTACACGGATGGATGCGGGTATTAGAAGGTAGTCAAGCAGCTGTTTTGTCTACCTTGTTACAAGAGATGGATAGAGTTACGGCATCGGATGAGTCTTCTGGCCAGCAGTTGGCGGATATCATACTTAAGGATGCTAGCTTAACAGCAAGTATTATTCGTATTGCTAACTCGGTCACCTATAATCCTAGTGATATTTCAGTCACAACCGTTAGTCGGGCGATTTTGAATATTGGATTCAAAAATATCCGTTCTATATGTATGTCAATTAAGGTTCTGGAAGCTGTTCTTAAAGAATCACCCTCTCCAATGTTGGTGGCCATGCTCGCCAAATCTTTGCATGGAGCAAACCAATCCAAAGCGCTGTGCACGAAACTAAACAACACCAAGCGAGAAGAAGTTTTTATCGCTGCATTGTTAAGTCACTTAGCTGAACTCTTGGTATTAGGTGCGAATGAGACTGAAGTTAAACTACTTCGAAATGATATTGAAGTGACTTCTAAAAACGAAGATAAGAACCGATATGCTGAAAAGCATTTAGGTGTCAGTTTAACGCGTTTAGCCAAAACGCTCATGAAGCAGTGGCGTATTGATGGGATGGTACATGATGTTATATCGCCATCTGAAGAGCCTGAATCAATGGTTGAAGCCGTGCTGCTTGGTCAGGAGATAAGTCGTACCGCCATTCTGGGTTGGGATTCTCCAGAATTTAAAGAGGTCATGAATCGAGTGGCTGAATTCAAAGATGTTAGCCCGGCTGATGCGGAAAAAATGGTGATTAATGTCGCTGATGAAACTGCAGAGACCATCTCCACTTTTGGTAAAAAAATCTTAACTGACTATATTCCAACAAGCAAAAAGCAAGCAAAACAGGTGGAGAAAACAGCAAAGGTTGAAAGTAACTTATTATCTGCAAGCCCTGAAATTCAATTGAACACCTTCCAGGATTTATCTGAGTTGATGATGACTCAATTTAACATTAACGCAGTCTTTAAAACAGTTCTTAAGGGTTTAAATCAAGGTGTAGGTTTAGAGCGGGTAACACTGGCAATATTTGATAAAAGCCAGCAGAAGGTTGTGGCTAAATATGTAGCGGGTAGCGGTACAGAGAGGTGGAAGGAAAAATTTATTGTTCCCTATGAGCGAAATCACTCAGGGTTCTTATATAACCTGTTTGAAGGGGATCAGGTCGCTTGGATAGGTAATACCGACTTTAAAGAAATCTCTCAATATATTACACCTGAATACCAAGGTATTACGGGGCAGAAACAATTCTTTATTGCGCCATTAAAGGCTGATAAGCGACGTATAGGTTTTATCTATGCCGATATGGGGGCCAGCTCACGTAATTTATCTAATGAGCAGTTTGATGGCTTTAAACGTTTTGTACAGCAAATTAAATTGGCTTTGACTATATTGGCGGCACGCTAAGAGCAAGTGCCGCTAGGGTTATCATTCAAGATAAGGTAATAGCTTAATTTGCCTTTGAACTAACTATTACAAATTAACTGTTTGTGATATCAACAAATATAGTGAGCTTTTGCCCTGGCTGTATATATTTCTTACGGTTTAGCTTATTCCATACAAGCAAGTTTTTGATACTGACATTAAATTTATTTGCAATTTTAGCAAGGGAATCCCCCTTTCTAACGCGATAGCCAATGCGTTTGATCATTTCACGCTTTTGAATTAAAGGTGCTGCGCTTTTTGCTGTTTCTTGTATATTCTTTTTTGACCAGATGAGTAACTTCTGACCTGGTTTAATAGGATCAGTCGGCGCGATACCATTCCACTTAGCTAGCGATCGAACTCCAACTTTATGGGCTCTGGCCAGGTCCCAAATAGTATCACCGGACTTAACCTTATAAGTGATTTTTTGACTACCCGTTGATCCTCTGAGCTTTTTCTGTTTGCTTTCCAATCGATTTACTTGACTAAGGTCGTAATAGCTTTTGCCCTTTGATGCAATTGGAATGAGCAATTTCTGCTTTGCTTTGATTTTATTTGAACTTAGGTGATTCACCTGCTTAATGAGTTTAGGTGTGGTATTAAATTTCTTGGCAATTCTTATAAGCGAGTCACCCCGACGAATGGTGTATCGGTTCCAGTTCAAACGCTTTTCAGGGGGGAGTAACTTCAGCGCCTCAGAAAATGAAGCTGCTTTATCTGAGGGAACAAGTAAACGGTGTGGGCCTAAAGGTGCACTAGCCCATTGGTTAAAGCCAGGATTCAGCTTGTATATTTCATTGATATCGACTTGAGCTAAGGACGCTGCTTGGGCAAGGTCGATCTGTGCTTTAGTTTTGACAACAGCGAAATAGGGGGTGTCTGGAATAGATGGGAGTGAAACGCCATATGCTTCCGGGTTTTGTACAATTTTGGCTAATGCTAAGAGTTTTGGCACATAAGCTTGTGTTTCACGAGGAAGCTTCAAAGACCAAAAATCTGTTGGCTTATTTCTCTTCTTGTTCTTTCTGATGGCCTTGCTAACTCTTCCCGAGCCAGAATTGTATGATGCAAGTGCATGTAACCAATTGCCATTAAAGCGTTTGTTTAAATAAGTTAGGTAGTCTAAAGCTGCTTTGGTTGATGCAAGTACGTCTCTACGGCCGTCATACCACCAATTTTGGTGTAGGCCATAAATTTTGCCGGTACCCGGTATAAACTGCCATAAGCCAGAGGCTCTGCCATGGCTATATGCAAAAGGGTCGTATGCACTTTCGACGAAGGGCAATAAAGCTAATTCCATCGGTAGGTCACGCTTTTTTACTTCCTCTACAACATAATGTAAATACCGTGCAGAGCGTTTGAAGGTACGATCTAGATAGCTAGGGTTTCTAACATACCAATTCAGTTGGCTGCGGATTCTTTTTTTATCTAGTTGAAGGTCCAGTTTAAAATGACTGCGAAGTCTTTCTACTAAGTCTGAATCGGCTTGTTCTTTAACGTCACTTTCACGTAGCAACTTTAATTCGTGGTTAACAAGTCGTTCTAAATCGTCTGTTGGTGTAATGAAACCATATTCAGAAAAATCACTGCTTGACTTAGGTCGAGGTAAAAGTGCGTTCAAATTAAATGTTGTATCACTTCTCTTTTGGGGCAGTTTCGTGCTGCTGAATTCATGTTGAGGTATCGAAAACAACGGTATAAAAGGTAATTCAGAGCCTGTATTTGAAAATTGAGTGTCAATTGCCCCTTTGCTTGGATTGAATGCGGCAGTCGATGTTGGGTGTGATACATCAGTTTCAAATGACGCTTCAGGTGTAGTCGGTTCAGTTATTCCCAGATTGTTAAGGTCAGTTTGAGGCTTTTGGGTGTCAGAATTATTTAAATAGGCCTCCTCACTATTTTCAAATTGTTTAGACTCTTGCGCAGAGCTTAGTGTTAGGTTTTTGGCTGATGTGTTTTCTTTTATTTGGCTATTACTACCTTCCTTTTGATGTATAGCTTGGGTAGTCGCTTCTTGTTCTGATGTAGGCTGGTTGAAGTTTAAATGTGTGCAGGCAGTCAGCAGAAATAACAGGTATAAAATACAAAATTGGCGCATAAAAGGGGAGGCAACAGTTGAATATGTAAATGAAAAATCAAAGAAGCTAAAGTCTAGGGATATGCGGACTATGGGTCAATGCGCTTTTGAATTCTTGGCATTAAATTTATGCCATTTGAGTATTAAAAGGCATCTTTTGCCTTTCTGATGGCTGCGAATACATATTCTGGACCGATTGGGCGGCTGGTCTTGTCTAAATTTTCGAGAATTTCATTATCCGATATTCGCAAAAAGGGGTTTATTTTTAACTCGGTGTCTATCGTTGATGGAATGGTCGGTGTGTTTCTATTGCGTAATTGTTCACAGTGGCGTTGATAATCACGTAGATCTTCGTTATTTGGCATAAGGGAAGTAGCGAACTCCAAATTACTTAAAGTATATTCGTGAGCGCAATAGATTTCGGTCTCTACGGGTAATTTAGAAATAGCCGTAAGTGACTGATGCATTTGCTTGGCTGTACCTTCAAATAGTCGTCCGCAGCCGCCAGAGAATAAAGTGTCACCACAAAATAGCCACGGTATGTTATGTCGATTTAAGGTTTTCTTATTGCTTGATGATACGCGTGACGAATCTGTTTGATGTGTTGTTGTACTTAAGGTACTCGTTTTTGAGAGATTAAGATAGGCCGGAGAATAAAATGCAATATGATCGAGAGTATGGCCAGGTACTTCGAGTGTTCTGAACAAACAGCCCAATAAGGTAAACTCATCGCCTTCAGTGAAGTGGTAATCAAGAAATGTGAACTTGGCTTGTTTGAAACCATATGCTTTTGCGGCATATTTGGCCTTAAGCTCTGTAACACCTCCAACGTGGTCAGGATGGTGATGAGTAATAAGTATTGCTTCGAGTTTTAAACCCTCGGCGACTAAGAAATCTTCGACAGCTTGGTATGAGCCAGGGTCAACCACAATCGCCAGTTTTGTGTCTGGGTCATAAATGCACCAAATATAGTTGTCTGAAAAAGCAGCAATCGCAGTAATATTTAGCATGTGGTCTCTCTTTTTTTGACAAGATATAAAATGATACCTCTATATATATTATATGAGAGGGCACTCTGTTCTAATCAACACTGAATCGAAGTATAGTATCTATATGTGATGTAAAACGTCTATATGTAAAGTTAAAACGACTATATGTGAAGTGACGCGACTATAATGTGACGTATCATGATAATAGGTATAGTGTGCCTAAACACAAAGGTTTAGACAAATGTCAGTTTTTGAAATTGAAAGCCTACCTGAACAAGATAAACAGAAACAATTAGAGTATTGGTTCCAGAGCACGCTTGGAAGAAAGCTATTGGCTGATCAGCGTAAAATAGTCGCCAGTAAAATTCATCGCTTATTTGGCTTTCATCAGGCGGAGCTTGGAGTCTCACATCGTGTACCTATAGGTAACCCGAGTAGTCTTGGGCATAAGTTTTACGTATTACCCAGCTGGGAGCAGGACCTGCCTGAGAACTCAATTATTTCTCGGTCAAATGAACTTGCGATTGAAAGTGATACCGTAGATTTAGCCATTCTTCATCACACCTTGGACTTTTCAAGTGACCCCCACCAAACGCTTCGTGAAACTGGCAGAATACTAAAGTCTTCCGGTCATATTATGCTGGTAGGTTTTAATCCTTTAAGTTCTTGGGGCATGCGAAAAGCTTTTATGCGTTCGAAGTTATCGCCTTGGAATAACCGGTTTATTTCTGGAAGAAGAATTGAAGATTGGCTGAATTTGCTAGATTTTAAAGTCTCTGGTTTGGATTACCATTATTATGGTTTACCATTCAACCACTTAGGTTTGATGAATCAGTTTCAATGGCTGAATAAAATACTAAATACTAAGGTACCCTTGGGTGCGTACTATACGATACTGGCTCAAAAACAAGTGGGCTCAAGAATAAATGTATATCCGAGATGGCAAAAGAAAGCGAAAGTAATTGGCATGCCTTTGACAAAAAATGGACATACAGTTTCAATGAACGGTAGTGATGGGGAAGACTTGAAGTGAGACAGGTAGTATTGGATACAGAAACAACGGGTATTAACCCGCAGCTGGGTCATAGGATTATTGAAATCGGTTGTGTTGAATTGATAGATCGAAAATTAACGGGTAAGCGCTATCATACCTACGTTAACCCTGAACGAATTGTCGAGGAAGAGGCCATTGGTGTTCACGGTATTACCAATGAGTTTTTAGCAGACAAACCATTATTTCAAAGTGTCGCACAAGAATTTTATGAGTACATTAAAGGTTCAGAGTTAGTTATTCATAACGCAGCTTTTGATGTGGGCTTCATTAATCATGAATTCAACTTATTGGTTTCAAAGATAAAACCTGTCGAAGAATACTGCCAAGTACTTGATACCTTGGCGATGGCACGGAAGAAGCACCCCGGACAAAAAAATAACCTGGACGCCTTGTGTCGACGATATGGCATTATCAACAGTCATCGTGAACTTCATGGCGCTTTGCTTGATGCGGAAATACTTGCCGACGTCTATTTATTATTGAGTGGTGGGCAATCTGCGTTGCTGCTGGATAAAGAAGGGGGAGACTCGGGCGCCTCTGGCAGGCGACGAATTTCAAGTGAACGATCGCCTTTGAATATTGTCAGAGCAACAGAGGTAGAGCTTCAAGCACATCAAGAATATTTAGAGTCTGTAAAGAAAAGTGCGGGGACGCTGGTCTGGGATTAGTTTGTGCATCGAACAACTCTGCAGAATCTTAGATTATATTGATGAAGATTCTTTCCTGATTGGTTACGAAAACAAACAGCGCTAAACTTGTTAAGCAGGAAAAATGTGTTATAAATTAATGAGCAAGGGATTTTTGTTAATCCCGATTTGAAATGATATTTACCTGAATAATTAAGTTGGTACTACATTGATATTTGTTTTCGCTTACCAGAACCGGATGAATTAACTTATGGCGCTGTCATCAACAAGCTTAAGTTCAATTGAACTGGTTCAACCTGAAATTGAAACAACGATTCACCAAGCTGAGCAGAGCTTGGAGCGTTTTCAGGAAAATCGCGATAGTGGGGAAGATCTACAGAATTGTATAGATTATCTCAATCAGCTTCGTGGCATTTTTGTATTAGTCGAGGTGCAAGGTTGTGTTCTTCTTTGTCAGGAATCAGTCGCTTTAGCAAATGAAGTGCCTGTTGGCGCAAATGATGATAAAAACAGTCTATTAACAAACTTAAGTAATGCGATTTTTATTCTTCGCAGATATACCGAATATTTCTGCCAGCAAAAAATAGATCATCCAGAGCTACTTCTTCCTATTATTAATGAAATTAGGATGGCTCGAAAATCAAAACCTTTCCCTGAATCACACTTTTTTGAAGTTGCATCAAGTAAAGCCTTTGATCCGAGCACTATTTGGGGTTTAAGCAATCCAGCAAAACTTGAAGACTTTGGGCATCATGCAAAGCGTTTTCGGCATATGTATCAAGTAGGTTTACTCGATATGTTACGTGACCGAAACAGCAAAATTAGTCTTAGTCTATTAGCGCGCGCAGCACATGGTTGTGTCAAGCTTTGTGCAGGTGAGCCGCTAGCTGAATTTTGGGCTTTGGTCGCGATTGTGTGTGAAACGATTCTGAAAGAAAGCTTGAGTACGTCAGATTTACGTAAGCGCATGTTTATGAAGGTCGAAAAATACCTTCGTGAAATGGCTTTGGTTGGCAGTGTCGTAAGAAGTAAGTCCGCACCGGAGTCACTTCATAAAGATTTATTATATATTCTCGCATTAAGTGGTTCTGAATCTCAGCAAGTAAGACAAGTACTAGATGGGTATCAGGTTGAGCCTTTAGGATTTACTGAAGACCGTCTGAATGCAGAAAGTAAACGCCTGTTTGGTCCCGGTGTGGATGTATTACGTTCCTTATCGAGTGCCTTGCAGGAAGAGATGACTCAGCTTAAGGATAAGTTGGATATTCTTGAGCGCGGGGACGCGCCTCAAACAGAAGATGTGGATTTTATTTGCGGCGTTTTTGAACGTTTGAGCAGTACTTTATCGATGTTGGATTTGGCGGGTATTAGTAAAGTCTGCGACCAACAAAATGAAGTTGTGAGGCAGTGGCGAGATCCAGCACAATTTTCCGAGACAGCATTGCTCGCTATGGCAGACGCTGTACTTGGTATTGAGCAAGCTATTAAACGTTTTGAGGATACAGGTATTCAATCTGTGGTTGATATCGCTTCTGGCGAGAATGACGATGCACCCTTTCTCTCAGAAGCTGTTATTGTTGTTATTGACGAGTCTTTGGCAGGCTTGGTGCTTGCTAAACGCTCTATTACATCTTATGTTGAATCCAGTGGCGATAAGCTTCACTTAGCCAATATCCATCCTGTGATGGATTGTATTCGCGGTGCAATGTTGATGCTGGAACAACCACGCGTAGCGCAGATAATTATAAATAGCATGAGCTGTATTAATGATGAATTGCTTGAAAATGACGTGATGCCTGAGGATCGTGTCCTTGAAACTTTGGCTGATGCTTTAACCTCTCTTGAATATTATATTGAAAGTATGAATGTGAAAGAGACCATAAATGAATCCTTACTTAAATTGTCTGAAGATAGTCTCGCCTCTATTGGTTATGCTGGTTAAGGTCGTCGTGAAAAGACAATGGTGATAAGACTGTAGGTCATATGTTCTCAATATTACTGGGAATCTTCTTAGTTTTAGTTATTCTTCTATTACTTTATTTTGCATTTAAAGTGCTTCTGGTTAAAGGTATCTTTAAGGCGTGGGTTCGTGGAACCCTTGCTTTGAGTTCACTTATTCTCGCTTTATTTATTCTGCTTTATTCTTTTGATTTTCTGAGCTATTCAAGCTACCAAAATGAACAAAAAGTGGCTGATATCACTATTTACGCTATGGGTGATCAGCACTTTCAAGTCGGGTTAACTGTTTCTGGTCATACCGTCAGTTTTGATGTTTATGGTGATATGTGGCAGCTTGATGCGCGTTTGATCGTGTGGAATGACTTATTGTCAGGGTTAGGTTTAGATACTTTATATCGCTTAGATCGGCTGTCAGGTCGTTATGAATCAACGGAAGATGAGTATTCAAAACCTCGTTCAGTATATGCCTTATCTAGGTCACTGGACGTCGGTGACTTATGGCAGGTCGTAACAGACTACCCATGGCTCCCAGGTATTCAGGGGCGGTACGGCAATGGTACCTTTGTACCTATGGTTGAGGGGGCAAAGTACTCTATTTATCTTAAGCAAGGAGGCTTACGTGCCAAGCCAGAAAATAACCAAGCGCGCTCAGCGGTTCAAAGATTTTAGATGCTTGTAGGGGTGACATTAGCTTAGGTGGCTATTTAATTTACTCAAGCTATTCAAATAATCCATTGCGCGCTGTTCTGACCAATATTTTTTTTGTTTATTAAACTGAATAAAGCCGACATGTCCACCGTGTTTTGGTGTTTCAAGTATAACATGGCTATTTTGGGCCACTATCTCGTGAGGGAAGCATTCAGGTGTTAAGAATGGGTCATCTACTGCGCTGACCATCAAAGTCGGGCGTGAAATAGACTTGATATATTGTTTGCTGCTGCTTTTTCGCCAGTATTCCTCAGCGCTGCTAAAGCCATTCATAGGCGCCGTATATTTTCCGTCAAAGGCATGAAAATCCTTGATTTTTGAAAAATCTGTTAAATCAATTTCTTCAGGGTACTGAGCTTTTTTCTGTTTTAATTTTTGCTCTAAACTGGTGAGGAAGTTTTTCATATAAAGTTTGTTGGCGGGTCGGGCAAGGTTTTCTGAGGTGCTGATAAGGTCACAGGGTACTGAAAAGACCACGGCGCCGATGATTTGTTTGGCCAGCTTTTCTTTGTTTTTGCCAAGGTGTATCAGTGTTTTATTACCGCCTATGCTAAAACCAATGAGTGCTATCTCATCGTAGTCGTGTGCCAAAGCGTGTTCAATTACGCACTCAAGGTCGTTTGTTGCGCCGCTATGGTAAGAAGGGAGGTGTTTGTTTGGTTCGCCGCTGCAGGCTCTGAAATTCCATGCAAGGGCATCCCAGTTCGTATCATGCGCTGCTTTTGCCATGCCTAGAATGTAAGGGCGACGGCTATGGCCTTCCAAGCCATGGGTTAAAATGACGAGGCGTTTATTATTATTTTTGACCCAGTCCAGGTCAAGGAAGTCATTGTCAGGTGTATTAATGCGCTCCCGGATAAATAAATCATCTTTGAGTTTTCTGAAAAAAGCAGGGTAAATGCTTTGAAAGTGACGATTTCTAATCCACCAGCCTGGTTGATAATTCATGATTAATCCCTTTTTAGTATAGGGAAATTATGCGACAAATTACGCGATTATCAAGCAGGAATTTCACTAATATAGATAAAATTAAGCGTAGCTAAATTAATTGTTGTATTAAAAAACTAACCATTATGCTTGTAATTGCAGTGGCAAGAACAATATCAATGAAGGTAAAGGGTTTACTTTCCTGTCTCATGATCTAATCTCTTCAAAGTGAGTGTGGTGTGTATTGTAGCTAATGTTACCGGCTTTGTTACGGTCACAATTTGAAACATTGTAAAATGTGAGTTTATGTAACTGGTCAGCATTAGGTCTGAAGAAATATTAAGTTTGAGCAAACGATAGGCTTGAGCTGTTTTTTTGGTCTGAACAAGTGATAGGTATGAAATAGAGGTTCTTTCAACTTCTATTGATTTAAGTATTTTTGAGGTAATAGAATGAATTGGGATCGTGATCGACTTTTAATGGGTTTAAGCAAGTTCAGCTTCCGTACAAAGGCCGTAGTGCAGGGTGAAATTGCTCATTATTACGATTTTTATGGCATGAATTTTTATCAAGAATTTACTGACTTGGAGCAGCGAGCGGGCTGGGTAGATGCGAATGATTTTCGTATTGTGATACAGAGCTTTAAACCCATGAACCCTAAGGCCACGGTATTTTTGTTTCACGGTTATTTCGATCATGCTGGAATTTATCAGCATCTAATTCGTTTTTTGCTCAAACATGATTTTGCCGTAGTGATATATGATTTACCGGGGCATGGTCTATCGAGCGGAACGCCTGCCTCTATACGAAGTTTTCAACAATATCAGGATGCGATGACGGCTTGCCTTGAGGCTTGTAAGGGTAAATTGCCGAAACCTTTTCATTGTGTAGGTCAAAGCACGGGTGGGGCGGTGTTAATTGACCGGCTGATGAATGCTGAAGCGCATAAAGTCGAATTTGACAAAGTGGTGTTGCTTTCTCCTCTTGTGAGGCCGCGTGGTTGGGAGTCTATTAGTAAATTACATAAATTTGTAAAGCCTGTTCTAAAGGTTTGGCATCGCTCATTTTCTCAAAATAGTGGTGATGTACGGTTTTTACAGTTTCTAAAGAAGCATGACCCGCTTCAGTCTAAGTGGTTGGCTGTTGATTGGATTAGTGCATTAAAAGACTGGGTTCCTCGGATTGAAAGTGGGCAGTGTGTGAAGCGCAAGGTGCTGATCGTGCAGGGAACGGGCGATAAAACCGTTGATTGGCCACATAATATTGAGGTATTGCGACGACTGTTTAGTGAAGTGAAAATTACCTATGTAGAGAAGGCGCAGCATCACTTGGTAAATGAGTCTGTCACTAAAAGGCAGGCCGTATTTAATGCTTTGTTGACTGAACTTGATGAGACATGAGTTAGGGTGGTAATGAGGATAAAAAAAGGGGCGGACCAATGGTCTGCCCCTTTTTTTATTAAACATCGCTTAAGCAATGCGCCGTGCTTAAAATAGCACCCTGCAACGGATTGTGCCGTTGACTGCTTTAATTTTTTGCTGTGCTAAATCGCTGTATTCCTTATTAACATCAATAACAACGTAACCCACGCCTTCATTTGTTTGCAGGTATTGACCACAGATATTGATGTTATTGTCAGATAATACCTGGTTTATTTCAGACATTACGCCAGGAATGTTCTGGTGTATGTGTAATAAACGGTGGTTTTCTGGATGAGCCGGTAAAGCAACTTCAGGGAAGTTAACCGAGGTAATCGAGGTACCTGTGTCACTATATACTGCAAGTTTTTCGCCCACTTCAAAGCCAATGTTTTCCTGAGCTTCCATGGTGCTGCCACCAACGTGTGGCGTTAGAATAACATTATCGAACTCTCTTAATGGTGAGATAAACTCTTCATTGTTTGATTTTGGTTCAACAGGAAATACATCGATAGCTGCGCCAATCACTTTCTTAGATTTAAGTGCTGCGCATAAAGCGTCAATGTCGACCACTGTGCCACGTGCAGCATTGATGAAAATACTGCCTTGCTTCATTTGAGCGAATTCTTTCTCGCCCATCATATCTTGTGTTGCTGCAGTTTCAGGTACGTGTAAGCTGATGATGTCAGCTGTACCTAGTAATTGTTCCATTGAATCAACTTGCGTTGCATTGCCGAGTGGCAGTTTAGTAACGGTGTCATAAAAGAATACTTTCATGCCAAACGCTTCTGCAAGCACGCTTAACTGGCTGCCGATGCTGCCGTAACCTACAATGCCCAAGCTTTTGCCGCGAATCTCAAAGCTGTTAGTCGCCGATTTAAGCCACTCGCCTCGGTGCGCCATGGCACTTTTTTCGGGTACGCCGCGTAACAATAAAATCGCTTGTGCTAGCACTAATTCAGCCACGCTACGCGTATTTGAGTAGGGCGCGTTAAAAACGGCAACACCTTTTCGGGTGGCTGCTTTAAGGTCTACCTGATTGGTGCCGATGCAGAAACAACCTACAGCGATTAATTTTTTAGCTGCCTCAAAAACTTCTTCAGTTAATTGAGTGCGAGATCGAATGCCAACAAAATGCGCATCAGCGATTTTTTCAATTAACTCATCTTGAGCAAGAGAAGTTTTAAGATATTCAATGTTGGTATAACCTGCTTTTTTGAGTGTTGCTACAGCAGATTCATGTACACCTTCTAAAAGCAAAAACTTGATTTTACCTTTATCTAAAGACGTCGTAGTCATATTCACATTAAACCTTTGGTTCTAGGTGTGTTCGCACCGCAAATTAAAAGAGACTGCTCTTATATCCGATTTTAAGCTAGCTTAAAGTCGGATATAAGAGCAGTTTTACAGACATTCTATTTGAAAGAGTTATGCCTGAAAAAGCCGCGTATGATAACATATTCCGCTTTTAGACGTTCAAAATATTATAACTCTTTTTAATTCTAGCTATATCAATTAGTTAAGTTGATATAGCTAGAATTAAAGTTAACAATTTTAGTGGTTTAGGTGGATAGATACAGCATATGGCGACAACAGAACAAAGTGATATAGCAGTTAAAAAGATAATTGATGCGCTGGAACAGGTAGTTGAAGCCGGTAAAGTGAGAACCGATGAAGAGTCTTTGGCGTCCCACGGTAAAGACTGGACTAAAATATATACGCCAAAGCCAACGGCGATTGTGTTTCCTAAAACTACAGAAGAAGTGCAGGCGATCGTTAAGCTCGCAAACGACTTGGATTTTGCCTTGGTACCATCAGGTGGCCGTACAGGTTTGAGTGCCGGCGCAGTGGCCGCCAATGGTGAGGTCGTTGTGTCGTTTGACTACATGAATCAAATTACCGAATTTAGTGCGAGTGATCAATCGGTTCGTTGCCAGGCGGGTGTCGTGACTGGGCAGTTGCAAACTTTTGCTGAAGACAATGGCTTATATTACCCGGTTGATTTCGCATCTGCTGGTTCAAGCCAGATAGGCGGTAATTTGTCGACTAATGCGGGCGGTATTAAAGTCATTAAGTATGGCATGAGTCGTGACTGGGTGCTGGGTTTGAAAGTGGTCACAGGTGCCGGCGAGATTCTCGAACTTAATCGTGACTTATTAAAGAACAACACCGGTTATGATTTACGGCACTTGTTTATTGGTGCGGAAGGCACCTTAGGGTTTATCACTGAAGCGACGATGAAGTTAACGCGTCAGCCGAAAAATCTAACGGTATTAGTCTTGGGTCTAAATGACATTACAAATACCATGGACGTTTTGAAAAGTTTTCAGTCGAAACTGGATTTAACCGCTTACGAGTTTTTCTCTCATCAAGCGATGGGGCATGTATTAGCGCATAATGATGTACCTGCGCCTTTCGAAACTGAAGCGCCTTTTTATGCCTTGCTTGAAGTTGAAGCGACGTCTGATGAAGTGATGGATCAAACCATGGCTTTATTTGAAACCTGTGTTGAAGAAGGTTGGGTGGTAGATGGTGTAATCAGCCAAAGTGAAACGCAGGCAAATAATTTGTGGCGTTTACGAGAAGGCATTTCGGAATCTATTTCTGTACGTACGCCTTACAAGAATGATATCTCAGTCGTGGTATCCAAAGTGCCTGAGTTTCTGACAGAGATTAATGCCGTTGTGACGGAGCATTATCCTGATTTTGAAATTATCTGGTTTGGCCATATCGGTGACGGTAACCTTCATTTAAACATCCTTAAGCCAGAAGATTTGAACAATGACGATTTCTTCTCGAAGTGTTTGAAAGTCAATAAATGGGTATTCGATATCGTTGCCAAATATGACGGCAGTATCTCGGCTGAACATGGTGTCGGTATGGTGAAAAAAGATTACTTAGGTTATACCCGTTCACCTGAAGAAATTATATTGATGAAAGGGATTAAGCAGGTGTTTGATCCTAAATGTGTCATGAACCCCGGTAAGATATTTGATTGAATAGTACTTGTCATCCCCGAAGACAAGGTGAATTGCGCAGCAAGAGAGGGCCGCCTGGGTGGGTTTAATCGGGGATGACAAGTACTTTTGAAAGTGGATTCCGGCTTAGGTGACCACCGGAATGACAGTATTGGAGGCTCCTGGAATGATAGTGTAGGGGTCTACTCGCGAATTCATTCCTTTCATTGTTTTAATAATTTGAGCGTAGTACATCATGCAAGTGAAAGATAAAAAAGGTTTTTTTCTTTCACTTATTCTGCTGGTCTTTATCGCTGTTATTTTCTGGACGCAATCGCGTTTTCCTGCCTTGGATGAAAAGTCGCAAATGGGGCAGCGTACCAATATCAGTGCCTTGGCATTTGATGTTATTTATCCCCTGGAACCTGAGCAGACTCATATCGAGCGAATTCTCTATAGCGCCATCAATTGGGGATATACCAATTGGCAAGGCATGACTTTCGGGATATTGTTTGCGGCCGCTTTTCTGGCTGTTTTGTCTTTTTTATCTTTCAGAGCACCGGCGCCTGAGGCGCGTGCCAATCACTTTTTAAATACTTTAAAAGGGGCGCTATTCGGCACACCTTTGGGTGTCTGCGCTAATTGCTCAACACCTGTGGCTTTTGGCATGTATCGCAGTGGCTTGCCCGTGGCTTCTGCCTTGTCGATGTTAAGCAGCTCTCCAACGCTTAATGTCGTGGTGCTAACGATGTCTTTTAGCTTATTGCCATTTGAATTGCTGGTAGTGAAGTATGTGCTGGTCGGGCTGTTTATCAGCTTGTTCATACCTTTGGCTTTAAAGTTTAGCGGCCAGTTAAAGCAAAGTCAGTTGTCTGTAGATTTAAATTCAGAGACTGTCGGCATAAACTCAAAGGCTATTGATGTAAGCCAGCGAAGTAATGCCTGTTCGCTGCCGGTGAATCTAAGCTGGTGTCAGTCATTGATGACCTTTATTGGTGTTTATTTACAAAGCCTGTGGCAGATAATTCGGGGGGCGCTGCCATTTATGTTGTTGGCCGGGCTGTTTGCGGCTGTATTGGCAGAATTTGTATCCCTTGATGCTTTGCTAGAGTCTGCCTGGTCTCTTGAAGTATTAATTCTAGTCGCTTGTTTAGCTGCTTTTTTCCCTGTACCGATTGCTTTTGATGTGATTATTTCTGTCGGCTTACTCGCGATGGGGGTGCCTTATGTTTATGTCGGTGCCATATTCTTTGGCTTGGGTATATTCAGTATTTATCCAGCGATGATGATCGCAAGAGATTTGTCCTTGAGATTAAGTGTCACGCTGATGCTTGTTGTGATTGTTTTGGCTGTGTTGGCAGGGTATTTCAGCCAGGTAGTGATGGAGCGTAAGCAGGCTGAAAAGATAATACAAATTGAAAACCTAGCCATGAGTTATCTCCCCTTGGCTAAGGCAAAACCTATTGTGCGCAAAGCCGCACGCTTATGTCACCGTTTGGGCGAGCCTACGCAATATCAGTGTTTCGAAACCTTTGTATTACAGACTTTATCGACGCAATTTGATGCAAAATCCTGTCAATATCTTGAGGACGCCATTGAATATAGGTCTGCCTGTGAGCAAGCTTATCGCTATTTGGCTGTCTCAAAGCAGGCGCGGCTAGAGCAGTTACTAGCGCCTTGTTCGCTTTTAAGTGATCAATACCGGACTGCATGTGAATACGATACTGCATTTGAACAGGTGGTTAATTCTCAAAGCCTCAAGCCCTGTTCAGCTATTCGTGACCAGGCAAGTAAAGCGCGTTGTATTGATGACGGTTTGGCTGTGAATTTGGAAATGTATGATAGCGGCACTATTTGCCAAACTTTACCTCCGGGTCAAGCCTTAGCGCTTTGCGAGCAATCCTTATTGAAGCAAAGGCAAGCGAAAAAAATACTCTCTTCGAATGACCTTGATTTGTGTCTGGCACTCGAAAGCACTCAGCAAGCGCAACATTGCCAAGGGGTGATCATGGTGAATCAGCTGGAGCAAGGTGCTAGTCTCGATATCTGCAAAGGGCTCGACTCAGCGTTTCTAAAATATCGCTGTCAGGCTTTTTATCAGTACTTCCAATTTATTGAGCAGGGTGAGCCGGAGGCTTGTTTAGTGATCCAAGATGAGTCCTTGCGAGCGCGTTGCGAGCTTGAAAGTATTCAGCTTAATTTAGCTAAACGGCTTCAGAACATTAGGTTTGAAGCTTTGAAGCTGGAAGAGGATGAGCTTATTTCAGCTTATCCAAAAGCTAAGGGTTTGGTAGATGTAGAGCATTTACAGGAATCTGAAAATAGCTCACTTACTTTTAAAGATGAAGGTATACAAGCCCAAGCTTATGCCTTTCTTGTCTCAAGTAAAACTGCCCCAAGAAGCACCGCCGCTTCAAAAGATTCAAGCGTGCCGCAGGAATTAGGCACAATCGAGCCGGTATTTGAAAAGCTGAGCGCTGAGTCGCTTGGTTTAGCTGCTTCACCGCCTATGCGCATGACAGCTTTATTTGAACCTTTCAGTTATGGTCGGGGAATCAGTTCAGGTGACTTTAACCAAGATGGCTGGCCTGACTTGGTCAGTGCACATGCCAATCAAATTAGAGTGCATCAAAACTTAGGTTTTAAAAGAGCAGGTTTGAAAAAAACAGGTGGGGGATTTCAGCTTGCATTTAATATTGTGCTTGAGGGAGATAAAAGTCCGATGTTAGTCGCTTTGGTCGACCTAAATGGTGATGCTTGGTTGGATATTTTCACCACACTTTATGGTGGTGAAAGTCGCGTTTATTTAAATCAGAATGGACTATTTGCAAGCTCTGTTTTTCAAACTTTGTCGCCAGAAAATAGTCAGTTAACGATGTCTGCTGGATTCGCCGATCCAGATAAAGACGGTGATGTTGATATCGTGATGGGAGGCTGGTCATTTGGTGATTTACGGCATTTCAATCCTGTGCGTTCACAAAATTATTATGCAGAAAATAAGTCCGTTTCCGGTGACTTTAAACCGGAGTTTGAATTAAAGGCTTTGAGCGGGGTTCAAGGTGAGACTTTATCTGTATTGCTGTCAGATTTTAATGATGATAATCAAGAAGATCTAATTGTGGCTAATGATATGGATAGCCCGGATGCGTTATATCAATGGTCGGGGGACACCTTTTCTTTAGCGACACATACAGAGGGCCTGCCCAGTTTAAGTTCATTTAATACCATGAGTGCAGATAGTGGTGACTTTAATCATGACCTGAAGCTGGATTACTTTAGTGTCGATATGTCTTTTGCTGACTCAGAGGGCGTTGGATATTGTGACGGCCTTATTGGCAGTAAGCGAGAAATATGTCAGCGTTTGGTGTTGGCAGTACAGGCCTTACGTGATGGGGATGCCTCGTGGTGTCAGCAGTATGTCAATCTCTCTGAGAAACAAGCCTGCGTAAATGCGCAAATTATTCAGCTCGCAAAACAAAGTGGAAATAGTACTTATTGTAATAAAATACCCAGGCAAGGTGAGACGCTTAGAGCGCTATGTATGGCGGCTTCAATGCGGCTGCCTCCTAAAAAGAGTTATTCATCAGAAAGCTATCTTGCATCAGAGCAAAAAAATGTACTCCTGATTTCATCGAAAAATGGTTATGAAAACGTGGCTAGCGCATGGGGTGTGGCAGAGAGCCACTGGAGCTGGAATGCCAAAATAGCCGATCTTGATAATGATGGCTGGCAGGATATCTATATCGGTAATGGTTTTCTTTTCGGTGGCTTAGGGCGTCACGTACATAGTAATGTCTTTTTCCATAATGAAGCCGGCAAAGGATTTAAGCGTGCAGAGGAGGCGTTTGGCTTAGTGGATTACTTAAATACGCCCAGCTTTACCTATATCGATTTTGATCAGGATGGTGATTTAGACATTATATCCAATCGTGTTTCGGCAGACTTGGGTGTATTTGTGAATCACGCCCAACAAAATGCTATACGTTTTTCTTTAAGAGATAAGAGGGAGGGGCCGCAGGCCGTGAATCGTTCAACTCTGGGAAGCAAAATTAGTATTTTTTATGGTGAAGGCTTAAAAGAGCAGCAGTTGCGAGAGATAAAACTGAGCGGTGGCTTTCTGTCATTTGATCAAGCAGTCGCTCACTTTGGGCTGGGTCGGCATCAGTTTATCGAGCGTTTATTGATAGAGTGGCCAGATGGTTTAAAAAGCGAAGTTAGTGCTTCAGATAATAATGTTCTGTTAAGAGCCGGGTATCATTATGTCTTTACTCGGCAGTGATTTTTGGTTTGTGTGCTGAGTTTGCAATTTAGCTGAATAAGGTTGAAACCTGAATAATATTCACGTATTTTGTCTCGTTATTGAGAAAGATAAAATTAATATGCTTATTTTTCTGCGCTTATTTTTCTGCTGTAGTTAGGTGCATGACTAGGTAAAAGGTTAGGTAAATGGCAAGGTGAGAAGTTAAGTGAGCTGTGGCGCTAAGTAGAATGGTGCTTTCCTTGTTTTGCTGAGATAAGGTTTTTACTTATATAAAAAGTTTGTCGCTCATGCCAATCAAATTGTCTGCGGGAATGGCATAAAAATTATAAATAGCTGTCATTCAAGTCAATTTATAATAAATCAATTCATGTTAAAAAGGTTTTATATATTAATGCCATAATTATAAAAAATAATACACTCTTTCGCAATTACCACATATCAGGATGCACTATTTAAAATGTTATTTTCTAAACGGTTTTTATTCAGTACTTTGTTGTCGCTTTCACTGTTTTCTTTTCAGGCGCAAGCCAGTAATTTAACGCCTTTGAAGTTTTGTGTTTGGGATCCCGTGGGTAATACTGGGCCATTTATTTCTTTCTTAAAAGAAACCAAATTGAAGGCTATTTCTTGGGGGATCGACCTTCAGCTTGATGCTTATACCGATGAAAAAGTGGCTGCCAATGACTTTAAATCTGGTATTTGTGATGCGGTATTTCTAACCAATGTGCTTTCTCGTGATTTGGTGCCATTTTCTGCTGCCTTTGGTGCGCCGGGTGCGATTCGTTCTTTAGATGGTTTAAAAACCTTATCGGCGTCTTTGAATAGCGCTAAGGCCAGAAAACTGATTACCAATGGTAAATATGAGTTAACGGGTTTATTTCCGATTGGCAAGATTTATACCTTCGTAAGAGATGCAAGCGATGTCAGTATTTCTAATATTAGCGGTAAAAAGGTATCGATCCTGAATGCAGATATTGCCAGTAGTCGTTTTGCTGACATAGTCGGTGCTTCACAGGTGCATACTTCTTTGGCGACCTGGGGCGGGCAATTTAATAATGGCAATGTTGATGTGATGTTTGCGCCAGCATTAGCTTATAACACCTTTGAGTTATACAAAGGACTCGGAGAAAACGGTGGTATTATTAATTTCAATATACTATATGCCGTTATGCAAATGGTTGTGAATAGTGAAAAAGTTCCCGAAGGCTTTGCTAAAAATATGCGCGAACATTCTCTATCACGTTTCGATGAATTGGAAAATACAGTTAAGCTGGCTGAAAATGAAATTCCTCAAAAATACTGGATTGAGCTCGATGAGAAAACTAAAATTGAGTATGAGGATTTATCTAAAAAAATTCGTTTAGGCCTGCGTGATGACAAGGCTTATGACGCTAAAGCGATTACCATCCTCTGGAGAATTCGTTGTAAATATGACCCTTCTGCGACAGAATGCGCGACTCAAGAATAGTTATTTAAACTAATCATCGATTTGCATGTATTGGGAGACATGAGCATGACCTACAAAATTAAATTCACCGATGCCACTGAATTCAATCAGGCCTTAGGAAAAATAGTTTGTGTGGGGCGTAATTATGCAGAACATGCGAAAGAGCTAAACAACCCGATTCCGACTGAGCCTATATTGTTCATAAAGCCGGAATCGAGTGTCGTGTCATTAAATGGCGCTTTTGCAATTCCAGCAACAGACTGTCATTACGAGTGCGAAATAGCGGTGTTGATTGGTGAAACGTTAAGCTCAGCTAGCGAAGATCAAGTGAGTCGGGCAATCTTTGGCTTAGGTCTGGCGCTTGATCTGACCCGGCGAGAATTGCAGAGCAAGCTGAAACAGAAGGCGCATCCTTGGGAAATTGCTAAAAGCTTTGATGGCGCTTGCCCCTTATCAGACTTTGTACCCATTGCCGAGTTTTCTGATTTAACTGCGCTAAGCTTTAGTTTGCATATTAATGATGCGCTGAAGCAGAGTGGTGAGAGCGCTGATATGCTCAATCCTATTATTCCTTTGATCGCCCATATGAGTCAGTTTTTCACCCTTAAGCCGGGTGATGTGATATTGACGGGTACGCCAAAGGGCGTGGGGCAGTTGCACAAAGGTGATAAACTCAAGTTTGGCTTAATGGATAAGTTAAGTCTGCAAAGCGTTGCGGTATGATTAAAAAAAAGTGCGCCACTAAATGATTGAAAATAGGGATCAAAATGATCCCTATTTGTTATTGTAATTCCTCTCTGTTTATTCATAATGCTCCCCGCTATGTTTTCCTTCGTTCACGTCTAAGACCTGACGGAACCTAAATCATACTACCGTAATGAGTATCCAAAAGGGATTTTATGAATTTTCCAGCTAAGTTGTTGTCTTTGGCTCTTGCCCTTGTTTGTTGCTTTTCTTTGTCTTTCTCGGTGGCGGCGGATTCCTCTTATCAGTTCTCGCTG